>JADMIO010828210.1_pt1 | contig 62083 bp, 49 predicted proteins | sample 8958161 | NCBI WGS metagenome assembly JADMIO01 (sample SAMN16585339, study PRJNA669376) | soil metagenome | isolation source: Crop rotation soil | place: USA: Cullars Rotation, Alabama | collected 2011 | reverse complement strand
CTTTCCCGCCCGACCCGGGCACCCACGCGGCCAGCGGCCCGCCCTGGCAGTGCCGGGCCAGCGCCGCGGCCACGCTGAACGCGGCCAGCGCGTTCAGCAGGTGGCCGTGCAGGTCCGGGAGGACCTGTTCCAACGTCCGACGCCATTGCCGTACCATGTCCGTGGCACCCACGGCTCCTCCTTGATCGAGTGTCAGCCACCCAATCAAGAGGACCGCGGGTGCCGCTGTTTCAACCGCCCTCCCCGGAAAAGTGTCGGGTACTCAGCCCGGAGGGAGAGGGGACCAGACAGGGACGTGTTCGCCGCTCGCGGTGCCGGCGTCACTCCTTCAACCACTTCTTCAGATCCGGATGCAGCACCGCCGCGACGTCGGGTTGGTTCATGTTTTCCTTCGTCACGAGCTGCGCGCCGGTGTCGACCTGCTTTTCGACCTTCCGGCCCTGCAGGTGATCGACCATCGCCTTCACGCCCAGGTAACCCATCTTCATCGGGTTCTGGATCACCAGCGCGTCGATGTGTCCGTCGTTCAGCCCGGCCACCAGCTTCTCGCTGGAGTCAAAGCCGACGAACTTCACCTTGCCGGCGGCGCCCATGTTCTTCAGGGCCAGAAGCATGCCAAAGGTTGAGGACTCGTTCGGGCAGAACACGCCGTCGATCGTGAGCCCGCTGCCATCGGGCTTGCGGAGTGGGTTCAGCAGGTTTTCACTGTTCGCCATCGCGCTTTCCGTGGTGGCGCCGGCGTACTGCTTGTCGCTGACCACCGTGATTCCCGACGCCTTTCCGACGGCCGCGAGAAACCCTTTCTCGCGTTCGGTGGTGCTGGCCGACCCTTCGGCGTAACGGAGGACGACGATCCTGCCCTTGCCGTTCAGCAGCTTGACCATCTGCTCGCCGGCCATCTCCCCGGCGTGGAAGTTGTTCGTGGCGACGAAGCTGACGTAGTCGTCGCTCTTCAACCCGGAGTCGATGATGACGACCGGGATGCCGGATTGCTTGGCACTGGCGACCGGCGCCCTCAATGCCGTGTCATCCAGCGGTGCCAGCACGATGCCGGACACGCCGCGCGTCACGAAGTTTTCGACCGTCGAGATCTGGCTATCGCGGTCATCTTCCTTCAACGGGCCTTTCCAGATCACTTGCACGCCCGTCTCCTGCGCCGCCTGCTCTGCACCGGCATGGATCGACTTCCAGAACTCGTGCGTCGTGCCCTTGGGAATGACGGCGATCGTGATCGAGCCGGACGGCTGTGAAGTCGCCGACGAGCCGGTCGAGCCAGTGCCACTCGTGCCGCCGCTTCCACCGGTGCCGCTGTTGCTCTTGGAATCACACGCGCCGGAGAGCAGCGAGACGAGCAGGCACGCCGTCACCCATCCCAGGTTCCGCACGAATCGAGCCATGATGTGTCCTTTCCCGTTCGAGACGTTCACCCTCCCGCGTTCCTCGCGGCGGCATTGTAATGTGAATTAGCGTCGCCCGCGCTAGGCGCGGGGTCGGCGCATCATTCGTCATGGGATATCCTTCGCCCGAACTGCGGAGGGACTTGTAGTCGTGATCGCATCGGCCGGATTGAGCCAACTCTTCTGTGAACCGCCGACGCTTGCCGCCAAGCGTGGCATGCTCGACCGGTGCGACGCTGCGCTGCACGCGCTGGGGTCAGAAGCGCGGGCGACGCGGTACCACGTGCCCGGCCGGATCGAAGTGCTCGGGAAGCACACCGACTACTGCGGCGGCCACAGCCTTGTGGCGGCGACCGAGCAGGGGTTCGTCGCTGCCGCGAGCCCGAGGTCCGACGCCATCGTGCGATTGATCGACGTGGCGCAGAGCCGCGAGGTGCGGTTCGAGCTGTCGCCGGAGCTCTCGCCGCCGGCGGGGATCTGGGCGAACTATCCGATGACCGTCGCCCGGCGGGTGGCACGGAACTTCCCCGGCAAGCTCCGCGGCGTGGACGTCGCATTTCTCAGCGACCTGCCGCAGGCCGCCGGGCTAAGCAGCTCCAGCGCGTTGGTCGTGCTGTCATTCCTCGTGCTGGCGGACGCGAACCGGCTGTGGGAACGCGAGGAGTTCACCGACAACATCCGAACGCTTGAGGATCTCGCTGAATACCTCGGCACAAACGAGAACGGCCAGACCTTTCGATCCCTCGCCGGTGATCGAGGCGTCGGCACGTTCGGCGGCAGTCAGGATCACACCGCGATCCTCTGCTGCCGCGCCGGCGAGCTAAGCCTCTTCAAGTACTGCCCGGTGCAGCACGTTCAGCAGGTGCCGATGCCGGCCGACTGGACGTTCGTCGTCGCCTCCAGCGGTGTCGTCGCCGAGAAGACCGGGGCGGCGATGGAGAAGTACAACGCGGTGTCACGTCGCGCGGCAGAGGCGCTGCAGCACTGGCGGAACGTCACCGGCCGACCGGACGCGACACTGTTCGACACGTTCGTCACGAGCCCCAGTTTCCCGGATGCCGAGGCCATGTTCATCGACGCGTTGGGCGTCGGTTCGGATTCGGTCCTTCGGCGTGGCCACTTGATGGGCGAGGAGGTCGCGATCCGGCTGTTCGCGCACGCGCTGCGAAACCGCGACGAGCCGTCGCTGCGGCTGGCCGCGGACTGGTCGCACGACAACGCGGCCACGATCCTCGGCAACCAGACCCACGAGACCAACGCGCTGCAGCGTCTTGCGAACGAATCCGGCGCGATTGCCGCCTCAGCCTTCGGGGCGGGTTTCGGCGGCAGTGTCTGGGCGATCGTGCGACGAAACGAGGCGGAGGCGGTCGCACGTCAATGGCGCGATGCCTACCGCGCACAGGTACCGGAAGCGGCGGGGCGGGCCGAGTTCTTCACCACCACGCCCGGTTCCGGAGCGTCGAGGATCACCTCCGTGTCCGGCGATTCTGTTTGACAGTGCGTCCCCGCCGGAAATACGATTCAACCGCACGGATCGATCGGACCGATCCTCTGCAAGTTGCGGGCCTTTCTCGTCGTACGCTGCCCGGGGCGAACGCCATGAAGTGCGATAACTGCTCGAAAAATCAGGCGACCGTTCACCTCACCGAGATCAAGAACGGCAAGAAGATCGAGAAGCACCTCTGCGAGCACTGCGCCGCGCAGAATGAAGGCGTGCCGATCAAGTCGCACCAGCCAATCAACGAGCTGCTGACCAACTTCGTGATGGCCCACTCCGGGCTCCAGAAGGAAGCCCACGGCGCCGCTTGCGAAGGCTGCGGGATCACCTGGGCAGAGTTCCGCCAGTCCGGGCTGCTGGGCTGTGAGAACGACTACACGCTGTTCGAGAAGGACCTGACGCCGCTGATCCAGCGGGCCCACGAAGGCGCCACGCACCACATTGGCAAGGTTCCAACCCGTCGGGGTGGAACCGGCGTTCCGGCGAGACGAACGGTCGACCTGGCAAAGCTTCGGAAGGAGCTGCAGCGGGCGGTTGAAGGCGAGGACTACGAGCGTGCGGCGAAGCTCCGGGATCAGATCCGGCAGGCGGAAGGTGGATGATCCTCAACTATCGATCGGCACCGCCGCGGACGACGCCTACGCGTCGTGAGTTGCGTGAAATGGTCTTGTGGCTGCTTGGGTTTTTCCTGGCTCCCTTGATGATCGCGGCCGGCGTGTCGGCTATCAGAACAATGGCACAATGAAGTTAAGCGACCTGACAACGCGGGCGGGCGAGTGGCTCCGGGGCAACGGGCCGATGAGTGAGATCGTCATCTCGTCTCGCATCCGGCTGGCACGGAACATTTCCGGCTTCCCGTTCCTCAGCAAGTGTTCCCGGCATCAACGTCAGGCGCTGGAACACCGCAGCCGCGACACGATCCTCGCCGGCGGCACGGCGATCGCGCCGGGGATGATGTACGTCGACCTGGACGGCGCGCCCGAGGTGGACCGCCTGCTGCTCGTCGAACGCCACCTGATCAGCAAGCCGCACGCCCAGTCCGAAGGCGCCCGCGGCGTTGCCGTGGCACAGGACGAGACGGTTTCGATCATGGTCAACGAGGAGGACCACCTCCGCGTCCAAGTCCTGCGGTCGGGGCTGCAACTGGAAGAAGCCTGGGACCAGATCACCAAGATCGACGACGCGCTCGAGAGCAAGCTCGATTTCGCGTTCCACTCCCGCTTCGGCTACCTGACGGCCTGCCCGACCAACGTCGGCACCGGCATCCGCGTCAGCGTGATGCTGCACCTGCCGGCGCTGAAGCTCACCGGGGAGATCGAAAAGGTCTTCCGGGCCGCGAAGGACATGCGGCTGGCCGTCCGCGGGCTGTACGGCGAAGGCACCGAAGCCACCGGCGACTTCTACCAGATCAGTAACCAGACGACGCTTGGCAAGAACGAAGACGACATCATCTCCGACTTCAAGACGACCGTGATCCCCAAGATCATCGACTACGAGCACCACGCCCGCCGGATGCTGCTGAATGACCGCACGGTGCAGCTCGACGACAAGGTTTGCCGTGCCTTGGGAACGCTGCGATCCGCCCGATTGATGGCCAGTGAAGAAGTCCTGTTCCTCCTCAGCCACCTGCGGATGGGCATCAACCTCGGCCGGATCAAGGACATCGACATCCGCACGATCAACGAGCTGTTCCTCCTCACCCAGTCCGGCCACCTCCAGAAGATGCAAGGCCGCAAGCTCGAAGGCGACCTCCGACGGGCCGCCCGGGCCGACTTCATTCGATCCAAGCTGGGCGCCAACTGATCCGCCCAGTCACCCGCCTTGAGCCAACCGCCGCCCTCGGCTAAAGTTCCGCGACGCCCGGGAAGAGCCGGGGCCGTAGCTCAATTGGGAGAGCACCGCGTTTGCAACGCGGGGGTTGGCGGTTCGAGCCCGCTCGGCTCCAATCCGGCAGGACTGAGGACTGAGGACTGAGGACTGAGTCAGCGAGACTCGTGCTCCGGCCACTCACTCCTCAGTCCTCAGCACTCAGTCCTGAGGATTCATGGCCAAGGCACGCGCAATCGTCAAACGCCGCAAGGCGGTTCGGAACATCCGCAAGATCACCAAGACGATGCAGATGATCGCGACGGCGAAGTTTCAGAAGTCACTGAAGCGAGCCGTCGGAACCAAGCCGTACACGATGAAGGTCCGCGAGCTCGTGCGCGAGCTGGCCGCCAGCGTGGGTAACGTGGATCACCCGCTGCTGCGCCGGCCGACGCCGGAGACGCGGACGAACAAGGTCGGCGTCGTCGTCATCACGTCCAACCGCGGGCTGGCCGGCGCGTACAACGGCAACGTGTTGCGCAAAGCGGCCGCGTTCATCGCGGATCAGAAGGCCAAGGGCATCACCGTCGATCTTGGCGTTGTCGGCAAGAAGGGGATCACCTACTTCACCTACCGCAAGCAGCCGATCACCGGCCGGCTGGAGGTGAGCGACGTGCCGTCGTTCGCCGAGACCGACCAGAAGCTCAGGCCGTTGATCAAGCGGTTCACCGACGGCGAGTACGACGCGGTGTACGTCGTGTTCATGAACTTCATCAGCACGGGCGTGCAGCGGCCGGAGGTCTTGACGCTGCTGCCCCTGGCCGGCGCCGAACAGGCCGCCGAGCACATTGCCCAGCAGACGGCCGAGAAGGAAGCCCAGGCCGCCGCTGGTGCGTTGGACGCCCGCCGGACAGGTGCCGACGTTCGCCCGGCCCCCGCACCGCTCACGCCGCTGCACCGCGAGCTGACCTACGACTTCAGCCCCTCGGCCAAGGAGCTGCTGGACGAGCTGTTGCCGTTGACCGTAAAGACGGCCTTCTTCCAGACCTTCCTGGACGCCACGACCAGCGAGCACGTCGCCCGAATGGTCGCGATGAAGAGCGCGACCGACAACGCCGACAAGATGCAGAAGGCGTTGACGATGCAGTACAACCGCGCGCGTCAGAGCCAGATCACGACCGAGCTGTCGGAAATCATGGGCGGTGTGGAAGCGATGAAGGGTTGACGGATCCCGTATCACAATCCAGGCACGCATTATGTCATCCTGAGCGCAGCGAAGGATCTCGGGCTGGCGAAAGTCGTTTTCCGGCCCGAGATCCTTCGCTGCGCTCAGGATGACGTTCGGCGCTCATTAGGCTGGCTGTTGAACCGATGGCGCGCCTATGGGTGTAGTAGTTGTACCAGCCGCGCCGCTCTTCACGCTTGTCTGCACGATGTGCTGGCTCAACTGGTCGATCTGGTCCTGCATCTCCGCCAGTGTCGTCACGAGCTGGACGGAACCGACGCAGGTGATCCGGTCCCTGGCTTTCTCGACGTTTCCCTTGAAGTTCCACAGCCCGACAACCATGCGCGCCTCTGCGTAGGCGGCGTGTAGTCGTTTGCACAAGTACCGGGCATGAGCGACGGCCGAGGGGGGCATGGCGCTGACGACGATGATGTCGGCCTTGTTCCGCTCAACCGCCTCGATCATCTCGCTGGCGAGCGCGGTCGAGGAGATCGACGTCGCGCAATAGCCGCGCAGTTCCAAAAGCTGCACCAGCATCAGATTGGAGATCTCGTCGGCCTCGTCGCGCGCCGGCAGACACAGCACGTTCACGCGGCAGTCCTTTGGGAGGCCAGGGCGCGTGTCTTTGGGCGGGGGAGCGGTGAGTGCCCCCGTTGCAGCCGACACGACCGATGCCAGCCCACTCGCGGCCTCGCCGTTACCTGCGGCGGTGAACGGGGCCGTTGGCTCGATGCCCTTTGCCGCGAGTTCGACTGCCGCCGCGGCTTCCTTCGCGCCCGCGGCGCGTTCGGCATCGCCGAGCTCTTCGATCATTTCCCGCATGCTCGTGCGGATCGAATCCCGCCGCCGCTCGTCCAAGAGCCCGCGGGCGCGGTCCTGCTCGGCCATCGCCAGCGCGGGCATGGCGACCTCGTCGTACACCTTCTCCAGTGGCATCTGCCGCCGGTATTCCTGCAGCAGCTCGAGCGCCTCTTCCTGGTCCAACGCCAGCAGACGCTGGTAGATCCGCTCGGCCGGCGACAAGACCGGCTCGTCGCCGAGCAGGATGTCCAGGAACCGCAACTGCGGTACGTACTTGCCCAGCACGACCAGGACGACTGTGAGCGGCGTGCTCAGCAGCAGCCCGATCGTCCCCCACAGCCACGTCCAGAACACGGCCGACACGAGGATCGCGATCGTGCTCAGCCCGGTGCTGGCGCCGTACAACAACGGCTCCATCACGTTATTGCTGAGCAGTTCAATCACGACGAACATCCCAATCGTCGCCCCGAACACGCCAAAGCCCTTGTAGACCGCCAGGGAGATGAGCATCGGGAACGCGGCCCCGATCCACGGCCCGATGTAGGGGATGAACCGCAGCACCGCGCACAGCAGGCCCCAGAGGATGACGTTGGGGAAGTTTTCGACCTGTGCCGGGTCGTGTCTGCCGAGCGTTGCACCGATTACCCAAAGGCCAATCGCGATCGCCAGCCCGTAGGTTCCGTTCACGATCGCCTGGGCCAGCAGGTACTTGCTGATCCGGGTCGTCGCGTCGTCCAGCGCTTGCGTGGCGATCGTGAGCCGGCCCTGGGAGATGAGCCGGATCAGCCGGTTGCGAAGGTCCTCGCGCTGCAGGAGCATGAAGATCACGAACACGATCACCAAGCCGGCCGTGCCGAGCGGGGCCAGCACGACGCCGAGGTAGCCGCCCAGCGTCTGCATCGGCGAGGGCTTGGGCGCGACGATCGCGACCGGCAGGGGGTTCTCTGCGGTCGGCTGGGTGGCGGGGTTTGGGACAACCTGCTTGCTGCCCTCGGTCACCGTCCGAGCCTGACGGTTCCGCGCCGCCACCTCTTCCGCCGCCAGATCCGCCACCTTCTCGGTCGGTTGGGTCGATTGCGTCGTGGCGGCGGCTTCGGGCTTCTGAAGGTGCTCCTGCACCTCGTGCGCGGCGTTTCCGAGCTTGTCCATCAGCCCGCTGCGCGGCTGCAGTCGCTCGACCTTGGAGACTATGTTCCCCTTGTACGCGTCGACGTTGTTGGCCAGGTCCAGCACCTGCTCGACGACGACGTAGCCGAGGATCCCGATCACGAGAAACAGCGCGCTGACCGCGATCAACACGGACGGCACACGGCCAAGCTTCATCCGCTCCAGACGCTGAACGACCGGCGCCAGCAGGAAACTGAGCAGCATCGCCAGGGCCAGCGGGATCAGCACCTCCTGCGCGAGGTACAGCGCGGCCACGACCACGCAGACCGCGGCGAGGACGACGAACTTCGAAGACCGGGGGACCGGGGTATCGGCGGGGGCTCGGGCCATTCACGCTCCGTGTTCCACAGGGACGAGCCCGCGCGGTCGACCCGGAACGGCAGCGAACCGGAACGGTGGGGCCATGATCAGCATTCACTCTAGTCCGGGGGACGCGACGTGGGAGCGTACAAAGTGGATGCGAGCGGGGCGGGTGCGGTGTCAATGCAAGCGTTCGCACGACGCGCGATGGCGCGAGAAACGCCATCACCGCGTGCGCGCAACGGGCGCTGCACGTTCAGTTGGGCTGTGCGGCACGCAGCAACCGTTGCAACACGATTTGGGCGAAGGTGGGATACAAAAGCGCTGAGGCTGCGGGGTTCGACCGCGCAGCCTCAGCGCGAGCTATTCCGCACTCCGACGATGCCTCTATCGACGGCGTCGGCTCATAATCCCAAGTGCGCCCAGTGACACCACGGTGAGGCTCGCCGGTTCCGGCACGGGGGGGATAGTGGTCGAGTTGCCCGAATCCTCGTACGCCCACCGCAGGACCGTGCCGCCGCCGGGCGTTGTGCTGTTGGGCCAGGCGTTGAAGTGGACCTGTGCCCAGCCGTAGAGGGTCTGGGTGCCGGCGGTGTTGAGGAACTTGTAGCCGACATATCCGTCAAAGCCCGCGGTGCTGTTCCACGTCGTGCCCGCCGGCGACATCGGGCTGCCCGAGGTGGCGGTGGCAAGATACGGGTTGCCCGGTCCGATCGGATTGCCGACCCCGAGGACGGCGACGGCGGTGCCGTTGGCAACGGCGCGGTTGGTCGCGGAGGCGGTAGGGTAGAACCAGAGACGGTTCGCACTGGTGCCCCAAAAGTTCGCCCACGGCGGCGGATTGCTCGAACCCGGGTCAATGGTCGTGGACGCCCCGGTTTCCAAATTGATGAACACACCGGTGAGGCTGGCAGGCGGGATGGTCACCGGCCCGTTGAATATGATCAGGGACGCCTTGCTGGTTTCGGCCAGGAGGGCCGTCGCAACCAGCGCGATCGCGGCGCAAAGCAGCCGCTGAGCGGATCGTGACAAGATGGATTCCCCGCGCGCGCGGCGCGCGCCCGTTGGTCTGAGGCGATGCATATGACTCCTTCCCACTAGCCCGAGAGACGTGTGCGGCCGCCACCCGAAGCGACCGATGGCAGGATCATGCAATGGTGCGTCGCAAAAGTCCAACAAGAATCCCCGATTGCCGAGAGAAAGTTTCGGGCGTTCCTCGGAGGGCTTTTCCTTCGCGCATGTCACATCGAGAGCAAGTGATTGCTTGTCGAGAAGGTGCATTCATGGAACGCGGGACTCACGTGAAGCGGTGCCCCGGCGCCTTGGTTGAACGTGGGTTCTCCCCGTTTGTGCTGCCGGGCAGCCCAGACCGCGCCTAAAATCTCAAAAGCAACCTTGCAAAAACGCATCGAAATGCACAAAATTGGGAACATTGGGCTCCGGGGCGGCATCCAAACATTTGACCGCCCCGGCGTGTCCGGAGAACTGAAGGTTTGAACGAACTGCCACCGATGAACAGCGATACGCCTTGGTAACACGGTCGGAACCGTCTTGCCTCCCGGTGCGTAACGCTTGTCCGCCGGTGGTTTTGCATTGAACCAAGGCTGTTATCGGACGCACAGGGCGTCGCGATCGGCCACTTAGGTTTGGATTCAGGAGAAAACGGCCATTTCTACTACGAACTTCCGCCACAACGAGCAGATCCGGATCTCCCCGGTCTTCCTCATCGACCAGAACGACGAAAAGGTCGGTTCCACGTCCACCGGCGAGGCGCTGCGGCGCGCCCGGGAAGCGGGGCTCGACCTGGTCGAAGTCGCCCCCACGGCGCGCCCGCCCGTCTGCCGGATCATGGATTACGGCAAGTGGCGGTACCAGCAGCAAAAGAAGGAAGACAAGTCGCGCGCCAGCTCCCGCGGCGGGCAGCTCAAGGAGCTGAAGCTCAAAACGGTCCGGATCGGCGACCACGACCTGAACATCAAGATCGAGCACGCCCGGGAGTTCCTTAAGGAAGGCAACAAGGTCCAGTTCACCCTGCAGTTCAAGGGCCGCGAAATGGCCCACCTGAACCTCGGGAGGGACCTGTTCATCAAGATCAAGCAGGAACTCTGGCCGGTCAGCAAGGTCGAGCGCGACGCGAAGATGGAAGGCCGCCGCATGACGCTGGTCCTGCAGCCGGACCACAAGGCCCCGGGCGCCAAGCCGCCGGTGCAGGGCGGGACGGTGCCTGGCGCACAGCGGAACAGTCCGTTCGGCGCTGGTAGCGGTCTGAACATCCAGCGCCCCGCTGCCGCGGCGGCACCGGCTCCCGCACCCGCGCCCGCCGCTGCTGGCACGGGGACCGCGACCGCGGCACCCGCGCCGGCAGCAGCTCGGTAAGGCTCGATACGACGCAATGAAGGCGTAGCGGCTGACCGAAGGTCCGCTCTTCCGAACAATCAATGGAAGGCGGACCTACGGTCCAGCCGCTACGCCGTCGTCATTTTGAAACCTTGGAGAGTAGCGAGAATCCTAGACGCACCATCGTCTGGTCGACCGTTCGCTCGATGCGCTTAACGGAAAACTGCTCCGCGACCACCCGCGATCCGTTGCCGACCATCAACTGGCGCCGAGCCGGATCGCGCAGCAACTCGATGCAGCCTTTGGCCATCCCTTGCTCGTCGTCGGCTCGGTACACGCCCCCGGCTGCGACCAGCGATTGATACCCCCGCAACGCGTACGGCGTCGTCACGCACGCCCGGCCGTAGGCGAGCGACTCAAGCACCTTAATCTTCGTGCCGCCGCCCCAGAATACCGGGGCGATCGTCAACGCCGACCGCGCGTACGCGTCGCGCAGGTCGTCGACGAAGCCGTCGGGGTTCACGCCGGGAATCGCCGCCCACCGTCGTTGGGTCTCGTCGCTCATTCCCCGGCCAACGATTCGCAGCGTTGCCTGCGGTTCGGCTTGGCGCACGATTGGCCAGGCGATGTCGAGGAACCGCTCTAGCCCCCGACGGTTCGGGCCGTGCTCCAGGTCACCGACGAAGAGAACCTCACGGCTTTCGGCCGCGGGTAGACACGGCTCGATCCGCGCCGACCCCGGCAGCGCGAACGGGATGTTCGGCAGGACGGTCGCGGGGGCACCGTTCGTCAGTGCCAGGTCCTCGTCACTCGTAACCCAAATGTGATCGAACCGGTGCAGTGCTTCGCGGCAGATCCGCTTCAGTTCGCGAACCACCAGCCGCCCGCCGATCCGCCCCTTGAGCCCCGGCCAAGGCTCGGCCTCGAGTTGGCATTGCAAGGTCATCCAGTCGACGTCGTCGAAGTCGAGGATCTTCGGGATGCCGGTGAGCTGGTCCAGACCCGCTTCAAGGGACGGTCGCAGATATCGGCCGACGATCAGGCCGTAAGAGGTCTGAGCCAGCCGGCCGCGAAGCCATGCGACGATTTCGGGGTTCGCGGAATGACGACGCCGGGTGTCATCCACGATCTTTCGGACCTTCGCGATCGGCCCGCCGACTGAACCGTTGTCCGGAGTTACCGGTTTCGCCCGATCGAACGTCGCGACGACCCCAGCCGCCTCCAGTTCAGCCGGACTCGGCGGCGTCTCCTTCGGGTCGACTGCCCCCACAGCAACAAGATCCACTTCCCCCCAGCGGCGCATCGCCGACAACAGCACGGCGGTGCGCTGCGCCCCGCCGTTGCGACGCAGCGGCCAGGGCAGGACTTGTGTGACGAAGAGGATGCGAGGCATTTGCGGTACGGGTGTTATCGTCCCGGATCGGGGGTGGCGTCCACAGCATCGTCGGTGTTTGCGATCCGGCTTCGTTGCGATGCCGAAACGCTCGTCCGTGGCTCAAAGCCCGGCGATTGCTATCGCCGGGCTTTGGGGTGCAGAGTCAAACGAGTACGGGCACCGAGTGGACTCTCGCGTGTCGTCCTGTTATCATCCCCGCCCCCTCGCCGGTCGCGAGGGTTTGCTGTTTAGCTTACCGACAGACGAGGCTCCGGGACGACGATGGCATACAAGTACAAGCCCAACAAGGGGATCGCGAAGCGCGTGCGGGTCACCAAGACCGGCAAGATCAAGCACCGCCACGAGAAGAACTCGCACCTGCGGTCCGGCCGGACGAGCAAGACCAAGCGTCACCTGGGCCGCCCGGGCGTGCTGCACGAGGGCTTGGCGAGGAACTTCCGCCGGCTGCTGGGCTTGAGCAAGCTCAAGCCCGCCCAAGTCGAGCACGAGCGCCAGGTCGCGGAGAAGCAGGGCGCGGGCGCCGAAACGAAGTAGCAGCTATCTAACCATTTAGCCCGCGATCGCAGATCGCCGCGTTCCCGCGCCGCTCGCTGAGCGGCGGCTAAATGGCAACCAAGTTCCGGCACGGTGCCGCGAACAGCCATGCCCTAGCGCCTCTGGCTCCCATTGTCCCGTTTGAAAGGATCAACCCATGCCACGCGTAACCGGCGGGCCGACTCACGCCCGCAAGCGCAAGCGGATTCTTCGTAAGGCCTCCGGCATGCGGGGGATGTCCGGGCACAATTACCGCCCGGCCCTGGAGTTCACCCGCAAGGCCGACGTCTACGCCTACGAGCACCGCAAGCAGAAGAAGCGGCACTTCCGCCAGCTCTGGATCACCCGCCTGAACGCGGCCCTCCGCGCGCGGGGCGTGCACTACAACCGCTTCATCCCGGCCGCGATTGCCGCCGGCATCACGCTGAACCGCAAGATGCTCAGCGAGCTGGCGATCGCCGACCCCGCGACCTTCGACGCGATCGTCGACGCCGTGCGACCGCACATCGCATCGCCGGCCGCGGCGTAAGCGACAACCGATACTGCAACCCAGATCAATTGAGAGCCCGCGGATCGCCGTCCGTGGGCTCTTCATTTCCCCGGTGCGCCCGGCAGGTTCGCTTCGATCGATCGTGCGACCTGCTTCGCGAGAAACGCTGACCCGTCAGTATTGAAGTGCTCGTTCCCCGGCCGCAGCTTGTACTCGTCGCTGTGCCCCAGCATGTGGGCGTACAGGTCGTCGATCGGGATGTGGTGGGCGTCCATTACCTCGCGAGCGATCCGGTTGTACTCCTGTACCTTTGCCGGCGTGATCAGCTTGGTTTCCTCCGGCACAGGGGTGATCGTCGCCCAGATCAACTGTCGGCAGCTCGGCTGAAGGATCTGGACGAGCTGCTCGAGGTTACGTCGGTAGTCCTCCGGCGATGTGCGCGTGATGTCGTGCAGGCCGAAGTTGAAGTGGATGACGTCCCACGTCTCGCCGTGTAGCCACTTGCGGACGTCTTGCAGCCCGTGGGTCGTCGTGGTCGCGTTGTCGCCGATGCGGTGGATGTTGGCCTTGCCCGCCAAGGCGGCCCGGACCGGGTCAGTGTAGTAGAACGAGATCGAATCGCCGATCAGCAGGACCTTGGGGAGCTTGGGGTCGTCCGGCACGTACGCCATCGCGCCGCCGATGCGCCGGACTTGACGGTACTCGGGTACGACGCGCTGGCGCCAGTCGTTCTCGACCGCGGTTCGGTCAACCAGATTTCCGCTAGCGCGGTAGTCCCAGACCCGCAGCGCGGTCGGCCCGGTAAGGCTCGGGTCCAGGCCCTTCTCGGCCTGCGGGCTGCATACCTCAACTGCGATATCGCCGTGCACGAACGGCACGGCCCGCAGCGTGGCGGCAAGCTTTCCCTGGATTTGGACGGTCACGGCCTGCTGACGTCGAATCACTTCCAATGATACAGGCTCGTCGCCGTCCGGCAGATCGATAGCTGTCGCGGCGGCCGCCGCTTCATACGTGACCGCGTCGAGCACACGGCCCGCGTAGGTGATCGTGCGGTCATCAAGGCCGAAGTCGTAGTAGTGGTTGCCGATGACCAGGCTCAACAGCAGGGGAGTTGTCCGTGCATCCTGCCGGACGAGCCGCAGCCGCGCCGACACGTCGAAGTCACCGTCTTCGATCGCCTTGCCCGCAAGGATGAACGTCGAAGCAGTGTGTTGACGGAACGCCGCGGCCTCCTGAGTCGTAGCCGAGCGGATTGCGACGCAGCCGTTTCCCTGTGTGATCGAGCCGAGGCGGAAGTAGTCATCCAATGCGGCCGCTTGGCCATCGGTAACGAAGGCGACCGACGCAGCCCTTGGTGCAGCCCGGCTGCTTCCACCCAAACCGAAAAGCAACGACAGCGCAAGAATGGCCCACAGGCCCGTCGGTAACCGCATCCCACCTCCCGGCCCGCCCCAAGGCGCGCTCACTTCAGCTTGAGCGACAGACCCTCCTGCTCCCACTGTTCGACCAGCCGCTTCATGTCGGTGATCGTCGCGTTCAGCTCGCGCGATGTATCGACCAGGCTCTCGTACAGCCGCGGGTCGTTGATCAGTTGGCCGGCCGTGCCTTCGCCTTGGTCGATCTTGGTGGCGATCGAGTTGAACCGGTCGAGCAGCGTTGCGAGCTGCTGCATCCGGTCGCCGATCTGCTTCGACAAATCGTCGATGTGGCCTTCGGTCTTGACGATCGTCGAACGGGCCTGGTTGATCGTCGCCGACGTGTCGGCCTGCAGCTTGTTCAGGTCGGTCGTGAACTTGTCGAGGTTCCCGGCGATCTTGTTGGCCTGCTCGGTGGCGGTGCGGAGGTTGGCGATCGCGTCCTTCAGGTTGCGCTGGGTGTCCGGATCGTCGACCACCTTCTGGAACGCATCCATAAGCCGGCCGGCGCGATCAAGTTGCTCGTTAAACTTGTCGACCACGCGGGCCTCGCGGAACTGCCGCACGGTATCCTTCAGTTCCCGCGCCAGATCCGAAAACTCCGGCGGAAGGTATTCACTGGTCAACGTCGCGTAGGTGGCCTGGATCTGCTGGTCGCGCGCCAGCGGCTCGCGCGCGGGCTGAGGGTCGTTGAGGATCAGCAGCACCTGCGACCCGCCGCCGATCAACCCCGCCGGCCGGATAATCGCGTGAACGTTTGCCGGCAGCGGCGGCGTGGTCTCAACCATCCCGCTGATGAGGATGTCGCGGTCGTTTTCGGTCCGCTTCACGGACGTAATCTGCCCCACGTTCACGCCGCGGTAGAGCACGGGGGAACCTTCGCCGAGGCCGTCAGCTCGTTCGCTGTGGAACACGACGGGGATGCGCTTGGTCGTGAACGGCGTCATCACGCCGCCGCCGAACCGCAGCATCATCCAGCCGAGGATGATCAGCGCGATAAGGATCGTGGCGCCGACCATGACGTTTCGTCGATACGGGGACATGTTGGACGCAAGGTTGTATGGCGTCGGATCGGATGTTGCAAGGCACTAACCTGCGCCGCGCCAACGAGGTGGCGCAAACTGAGCGGGGGCTGAGTACACTGCCGCCGCATGAATCGCTTGATGTCGTTTCAGATTCCGGCCCGCGGGTGGCTGCTTGTAGCGCTGATCGTCATCCTTGCTACGAGCAGCACCGTTCGGGCCGCCGATGACGTGCTGGTCAGTCTTCGTCCGCAGCACCCTCGAATCCTGGTCACCGACGCCGACGTCGCCGCCGCGAAGCAGGCCGTCGCGACGGACCGGCAGGCCAAGATCTACTACGACCAGTTGATGGCCGACGCGAACAAGCTGCTGCACAAGTCGGTCAGCAAGCGCGAGCTGGTGGGCCCGCGGCTGCTGGGCGTGAGCCGCGAGGTGCAGAAGCGCATCACGACGCTAGGCGCAATGTACCGCATGACCGGCGACCGCCGCTTCGCCGACCGCGCCCGCGACGAGATGCTTGCCGTCGCAGCCTTCAAGGATTGGAACCCGTCACACTTTCTCGACGTCGCCGAGATGACGGCGGCGATGGGGATTGGCTACGACTGGTTTTTCGACACGTTAAAGCCCGACGAGCGAGCGCACATCCGCACCGCGATCGTCGAACTCGGCCTCAAGCCTGGCGTGGCCGCCTACGACAAGGGTGAGTGGTGGACGAAGGTCGACCACAACTGGGCCGCCGTGTGCGCCGGTGGATTGATCGTCGGGGCCCTCGCCGTCGCCGACGAGGAACCAGATCTGGCCCGGCGACTGCTCGACGCAACGCGCGTCTCAATGGCTCGCCCGTTGGAAACCTACGCTCCCGACGGCGGGAATCCTGAGGGCGCAACGTACTGGAACTACGAGACCAAGTACGTCGTCTTCTACATCGCCGTGTGCGAGACCGCACTGGACACCGACTTCGGTATGAAGGCGACGCCCGGCCTGGCCGAGTCCGGCCTGTTCCGCATCCACACTGATGGGCCGACACACCGGGCGTTCAACTACGCGGATGCCGGCGAATGGGCTGCACCGGCCAGCGAGATGTTCTGGATGTCCCGCGCCTTCGATCGCCCCACGTACGCGGCCCATGAGCGCGACTATGCCGCCAAGTGGGGCGACGCGTTTCACCTACTTTGGTTTGACGGCCGGGGCAGCGCACTGAAGGAGAGCGGCCTGCCGACGGACGCGATCTTCCGCCGGATCAACATCGCCTGCTTCCGCAGCGCCTGGGACGACCCGAACGCGATCTACCTCGCGTTCAAAGGCGGCGACAACAAGGCGAACCACTCGCACCTGGACCTCGGCACGTTCGTCCTCGACGCGTTCGGCCGGCGCTGGGCGATCGACCTGGGTCCGGACAACTACAACCTGCCCGGCTACTTCGGCAAGAAACGGTTCACGTACTACCGGCTGAAGACCGAAGGCCACAACACGCTGACCATCGACGGCCGAAACCAGCCGCTCGATGCCAAGGCGCCGCTGATCGCCTTCGGCTCAACCCCCCAACGAGCGGCCGCGGTTGCGGACCTGACCGAGGCGTATCGCGACGCCGGGGTGACTAGAGCACGGCGGTGCGTCGCACTACTGAGCCGCAACGCCGTTGTCGTTCAGGATGAGCTCGAGGCGTCGCAGCCGGTGGACGTCATCTGGGGTATGCACACCGACGCGGCCGTTCGGATTGCACCCGAAGGCAACGCGGCAACGCTGACGCAGAAGGGTGCGTCTTTCGGCGTGCGGATCGTGTCGCCGACGGACGCACGTCTTGAGGCGGTTCCGGCCGACACGAATGCGAAGCCGACCGCCGATCGCACCGTGCAGAAACTGGTCGTGCGACTGCCGTCGAAAGTGACCGCCGTACGAATCGTCGTGGCGCTCGCGGCGCCCGACATCGTGCAAACCGTCAACGCCGAGAGCGTCACGCCGCTGGATCAGTGGGTTGCCGAATTCCCGATCGACCGTTCCGCACCCGCGCCAACAAAATGAACGTGGTCCAACGGCATCTCGCCGCACTGCTGTTCGTCATCTGCTCCGCAGTCGCCCCTGCGCTGGTCTTCGCGCGGCAATCGTCGCCGGAGGTCAAGCCCGATCACCTGCCCGACGGCATGGCGCGGTACGAGTCGAAGTACTACGTCATCTACACCGACATCCCGCCGCAGGACGCGCAGGAAGTCGCGCAGCGGGTGACGAAGATGGCCGAGACGTACGCGAGTCGCACGCGGGAGTGGTCCGGCTCGATCCGGCAGCGGCTGCCGTTCTACCTCTTCCGCAACCACGCCGACTACGTCCTCGCCGGCGGCCCGGAGAAGACGGCCGGGGTCTTCCTGGGCACCCGGCTGATGGGTGTCGCCGGCGAGCGCCTCGATGAGAACACCTGGCATGTGATCCAGCACGAAGGCTTCCACCAGTTCGCCCGCCTCGTCATGCGGGGCGATCTGCACGGCGATCTCCCAACATGGTGCAACGAGGGCATCGCCGATTACTTCGGCGAAGCGCTGTTTACCGGCGACGGCTTCGTCACCGGTATCATTCCGCAGTTCCGGCTCGTCCGCGTCCGCGACGCGATCCGCACCCAGCGTTTTCGACCGATGGGCGAAATGCTGCGAATGACCTACAAGGAATGGAACGCCGACGTAACGACGACCAACTACGACCAGGGCTGGTCGATGTTTCACTTCCTGGCGCACGGCGACGACGGCTGTTACCAATCCGCCTTCGCCGGCTACATGATGGACCTCGGCCGCGGCGTCGCGCCGGCGGATGCATGGTCGAAGCGATTCGGCGACGACGAGAAGGCGTTCCAACGTCAGTACGAGCAGTGGTGGCTCAGCCTTCCGGACAACCCGACGATCGCAAAGTACCAGGAAGCTCTCACCGCGACATTCGCGAGCTTCCTTGCCCGTGCCGCGGCCGAGAAGCAAACGTTCTCCACCTTCGAGCAATTCACCTCCACCGCCCGCGCCGGGTTGCTCCGGGCCCCGAAGGAAGACCCGCTGCCCGCGACGCTCCTCGCCAATGCGCTGGACGATGCCGACGAATTCACGAAAACGAACGGCATGCGATGGGCCATCGACGTGGCGCACAACCGTTCGCCACAAATCGTGTGTATCGGCGCAGACGGGTCGAGGAGGATGTTCGCCACGTTCAAAGTCCGTGACAGTCACGTCGAATCTGTCACCACAACGACGCTGTCCGACGGCGCCGCCGCCAAATCGGCCCCGCGTGCCGGAATGCGGACGTGGCCACGCTGAGTTTCGCGGACCTTGCTACTCGATCATCGCGCAGCGAGCTGCTCATTCCTACCGAGCTAGACGGATCTGGCGGGATAATCAATCCATGTACCACTTCCCGAAGTCCCCCATCCAGAAGGCGAGAGTCCCGGCCATCAGTGAGAGCAAGAGCACCGCGGGCAGCCAGAGTTGCCGGAACTGACGTTGGTACACGAATAGCCACGCCGGCGTTGCGACCAAGAGGATTGGGAACGCCGCGCATGTCATCGGCGCCAAAGAATAGAAGGGCTCCACGGGAAGCCTGTTCGGTTCGTCAATCCAGGGCTGTGGCCAATGACCGAGAAACCGATGGGCCGCGAAGTACATGCCGATCGGCGGGACGACGAACGTTGCCGGCAGTAGACAAAGCACCCATGTGACGGCGCGTTCCCATCGCTCGAGCGGGGGCGCCATCGGCGGGCGGTGCCCGGAGGCGTAGGGCAGGATCGCGTTTCGCGAACTCGTCGGTTGCTCCATCATGTGCGATGGCCGTCACCGACCCAGCGCCGCCAGCTCCTGCTCGCTCGCTTCGCCGAGGACGAAACGTTTGACGGCGTCGATCTCGGTCGACTGGATCTCCTGCGGCGTGCCGTCGAAGACGATGTGGCCTTCGTGCAGCATTACGATCCGGTTTGCGATGCGGAACGCGCTGTTCATGTCGTGGGTGACCGTGATGCTGGTCACGTCCATCTCGCGTTGCAGCTTGACGATCAGCGCGTTGATCACGTCCGAGCGGATCGGGTCCAGGCCGGTCGTCGGCTCGTCGTAGAGGATCACGTCCGGGTTGAGCGCGATCGCGCGGGCCAGCGCCACGCGCTTCTTCTGCCCGCCGGAGAGTTCCGCCGGCATCTTCTTGCCGACGTCGGGCAGGCCGACCATCGACAGCTTGTGCTGCACGATCTGGCGGATCTCCTCGGCCGGCTTCTTCGTGTGCTCGACCAGTGGGAACGCGACGTTGTCGGCGACCGTGAGCGAGTCGAACAGCGCGCCCATCTGGAACAGGAACCCGAACCGCTGGCGGACGACCGAAAGCTTCCGCTCCGGCAGGTTGTCGATCCGCTGCCCGTCGAACCACACTTCGCCGTTGTCCGGCCGCAGCAGACCGACGATGTGCTTCAGCAGCACGCTCTTGCCGGTGCCGCTGGCGCCGATCACGACGAGCGATTGCCCGCGCGCGATGCTGAGGCTCACGTCGTTAAGCACGACGAGCCGGCCGAAGCGTTTGGAGACGTGGCGGAGGTCAATAAGCGACATAGCAGGGGGATTGAGCGATCACGTCATTGAGTCGTTGCCCCAGTCACTGATTGGCCCGCGATGACTCAGTCACTCAATGGCTCAATTCTCGAGTCACGTGAAGATGCTCCTGAGGCCATAAATCGCGATGTACCACTCTTTCGACAACTGCGCGAAGAAGAAGTTCATCACGATAATGGCGAGAAAGCTGGTGACGAAGCTTTCCGTACACGCGCGGCCGACGCCGCTGGCGCCGGGGCCGCAGGTGAAGCCTTTGTAGCAGCTGATCAGCCCGATCGCGCCGCCGAAGAAGAAGCTTTTGACGACGCCTTCGAAGAGCTGCCAGTTGTCGACGCCTTGCGCGGAGTACATCCAGTACGGCGCGTCGGGGACGCCCAGCTCTTTGGTGGCCACCAGCCACCCCCCGAGCACGCCGAGCATGTCGCTGTAGACGGCCAGCACCGGCGTGAGCAGCAGGCACGCGATGAAGCGGGGGACGACGAGGTAGCGGATCGGGTCCGTGCCCATCACCCGCAGCGCGTCGAGCTGCTCGGTGACGTTCATCGTCCCCAGCTCGGCCGTCAGCGCCCCGCCCACGCGCCCGGCCAGCATCACCGCCGCCAGCACCGGGCCGATCTGCTTGACGACCGACAGGTTGATCACCGACCCCATCCGCTCTTCCTGCCCGATCGTCTTAAAGGACGTGTGCGACTCGACGGCCATCACCATGCCGATAAACGCCCCGGTCACCGCGACGACCGGCACCGACCGCACCCCGACCTCGTACATCTGCGCCGGGAGTAGGCGAAGGTTCTTGAGCTTCAGCCCTGCCAGGAAGAGCCACATGAAGGTGCGCCCGGCGAAGATGAAAAAGTCCCCAAAGGCGGCGAGGACATTGTTCGTATCCCGACCGACGCGCTCGACAAAGCTGACGGGCATATGGGGCGGGATGATACGGTCGTATGGGCAAGCGGGACAGAGCGCCGACTCGGTCGTTCACCGCGCCGGTGACGCGGTCTGGGTGGTGCCCGGCGCGGTGGCGCGAGTGGTCGACGGCGTCGTTGCCGCCGGTTGCGGCGGTGGCGGGAGGGCGGCCAGCTCGGCGAGGAACTGTCTTGCCTCGTCCGCACGGTTGGTGTGCAGGCAGACGTCGGTCAGTGCACCAAGCACGATCCGGTCGAAGCGGTCGGGTCGGTGGCCGGGTTGGTGGAGTGCGGCGTAGGCTTCGCGGAGCGACGCCTCGGCCTCGGCGTACCGCTGCAGCCGGACCAGGCACTGGCCGTATCCGGAGAAGAAGATCACGCGGCGCTGCGGGGGCAGGGGGATGTCCTTGACGGTGTTGCACAGCTCGCGGAACACCGGTTCGGCCTCGGTGTCCCGGCCCATTTCGCACAGCAGCCACGCGTAACTATTCATCGTGTTGGTAAGTTCGCGGATCGGCGGCTCGGGGATCCGGCGGTACACGCGCAGCGCCTCGAGATAAACCGGCTCGGCCTCCGACCGCTTGTTCGCCGAATGGAGACACCACGCCAGGTTGTTCAGGCTGACGCCGAGATTGAAATCGTCCGGGACGGGCTGCTTCCGGCGCGCCGCCAGCACCTCGCGAAACAACACCTCGGCCTCCTCGAACCGCGTCCTTCGCTGCAGGATCCGCGCCAGGCTTGACTTGGTGTCGAACACGGCCGGATGCTCTGGCCCCAGCAGCTTGATCCGGATCGCCAGGGACCGTCGGACGTCCTCTTCCGCCTCGTCGAGCTTGTCCTGAGCGTGTGCGATTTCCGCGAGCCCCATGAGAATGTTCGCGACGTCGACGTGGTGCTCGCCGAAGTGGCCGCGCGTGATCTGCAGGGCCCGCTCGAAGCTGTCTCGCGCCTCCGGCAGCCGGCCCTGTCTCTTCAGGATCCCGGCCAGGGTGTTCCAGATGCTGGCCACCAGTTGGTGGTCTTCGCCGAGCGTAGCCCGGGCGGCGTCCAAGACCTGCCGGGTGAGCCGCTCGGCCTCGGGCATGTCGTCACCGGCGCTGGCGACCTGTGCGAGTTGATGTTGGGTGGAGAGCACCTCCGGGTCCTTATCGCCGTGGTGCGTTTGGCGGATCTTCAAGGATTGTTGCAGGTAGTCCTTGGCCTTGGGGAGCTGGTGCTGCTGGAAGTACAGCATGCCCAATTCGCTTAGGATCGCGGCGACCTGGTCGTCGTCCCGTCCGTGCGCGTCGCGCCCCAACTGTAGCGCCGTTTCCAGGTGACGCCGGGCCGGCTCGTAATCGCCAAGGCTCGCGTACGTCCGCCCGATCGTCTGCCGGATCTCCAGCTCGATCTGCGGCCGGTCGCGTAGCGCTCCGGCGTCGAGCTTGCGGGTGCTCTCGTCCAGCAACTGCCGCACCGTGACGTCGTGACCACGCGCCTCGCCGCCCGCGGTCTGTGTGTACGGGTCGGCCGCGCCGAGCATCTCGTTCAGGAACGCGTTGATGACTTGTTTGTCACTGGCCTCATTGCGTGCGATCGCGCGTTGGCGGCTCGCCTGGATGAATCCGTACGTCGCCACCCCGAGCCCGATCGCCAGCGACATTAACACCGCCGCGATCGTCACGACCGTGGCCTTGTTGCGGCGGAGGAATTTCTTGAACCGGTACGTCCGAGTCTCGGGGCCGGCGATCAGCGGCCGCTTGTGCAGGTAGTTCTGGATGTCTTCGGCCAGCTCGCGCGGGCTGGCGTAGCGGCGGTCGCGTTCCTTGCGCATCGCCTTGAGCGGGATCCACTCCAGCTCGCCCTTGAGCTGCCCGCGGAGCTGGTCCAGCCGTGATTGCCGGGCGGCGGCGATCTTCGTTGCCGCGTCGGGCTTCAGGTTGGTGAGCCTGGTGCTAAGCCGCGGCGGTTCGACGTCGCGAATGATCCGGCGGATCTCTTCGTTGGCGGCGTTGGCGAACATCGCCCGGTCGAACGGCTTGGCGCCGGCGAGCAACTCGTACAGCAGCACGCCCAATGAGTAGACATCGGTCCGCGTGTCGACGTCCGGCACGGCGCCGGCCTGTTCGGGGGACATCGTCTCGTGCGTGCCGACGACCTCGCCGCGGTCGGTGTTGAACGTGCGATCCGTCAGCCGTTCGCCGGTCAGCGCTTTTGCGATCCCGAAGTCGATCACCTTCGCGATCGGCTTGCCTTCGTGCAGGTGCGCTAAGACGTTCCCGGCCTTGATGTCGCGGTGGATCAGGCTCTTGGTGTGCGCGTGCGCGATCGCGTCGCACACCTGGGCGAACAATTCCAGCCGCTGCCGGATCGTCAGCTTGTTCTCGTCGGCGAAGTCGGTGATCGGCACGCCGGGCACGTACTCCATCACGAAGTACGGCCTGCCCGCTTCCGTCGTGCCGGCGTCGAGGACGCGGGCGACGTTCGGGTGGTCCATCCGAGCCAGCGCCTGCCGCTCGGATTCGAACCGGGCAATGATCTCGCGGGTGTCGAACCCGAGTTTGATCAGCTTGATCGCGACCATCCGCCGAATCGGCTGGCGCTGCTCGGCCTTGTAGACCTCGCCCATCCCGCCGCCGCCGATCGGTTCGAGGATCCGGTAAGGGCCGATCTGCTTCGGCACGCCGCCGATCTCGAGCCGGGCGCGGTCGCCCCATTCGTTCGCGGGCGGATGGTTGGGTGCGGCCCCGGCCGCAGGGGGCGCGACGCCGAGGAACGCCGTCGGCGCCGCGGCGTCGTGCCGGAGCAAGGTGTCGAGCTCGCGGCGCAGTTGCTCGTCCACGCCGCAGCGCTCGTCAATGAAACGGATCCGCTCCTCGGCCGAAAGCCCGACGGCCTGATCGAACAGCTCGCGGACCAGTCGCGCGCGGGATAAATCGCTCATGAGCCCTCTGCCCGTCCGTCCGGCCCGTGATGAGACGACGGTCGTCAAATTGTGCGGCCGGAGGCGATCGGATGCGAGTAAAAAGCAGGCTGTCGCGGAGTGGGGTGCTCCGACACCGCGCAAAAATTGCCGACGCCGCCCCTTGCAATCACTGTCACTTGCAATAGGTTATCCCCCATCGGGCAGGAAGCCGCATCCGAATGGGCGCTACATGGAGGTAGCCGTGCACACGTCTCTGACTCGTCTCCTTCGCATCTCCGCAGGGATCTCGGCCGTCGCGGTGGTTCTATTCGCGGTGGGTTGTGCCGACATCGTCACGTACGGCAAGGACTCACGGCGGGAAGGGCTGAAGCTGTATCAGCGGCAGCAGTACGCCGACGCCGCGGGCGCGTTCCGCAACGCGGTGAAGCAGAACCCGATGGATTACCAGAGCTACTGCTACCTCGGCGAGACGTACGTGCAGCTCGGGCAGCACCAGCAGGCGATCCAGGCGTTCCGCACCTCGCTTGAGGTCATGAACACGACGGCCGCGGGCAAGGACGATGTTGCATCCCGCCAGAACGCGCTGAACGGCCTGGCCAACGCGATCGCCAAGAGCGACACCCGCGAGATCGAGACGAACGCCGTCGAGCGCACGGCACGGACGAACAACGACGCGCAGGACTACTTCCTGCTGGCCAAGATCTACGCGTACCGCGGCGACGCGGATTCGGCGATCGACGCCTATACCCGGGCCGCCATGCTCGACCCGCGCGACTTCGAGATCGCCAAAGAGTACGGGCTGTACCTCGAACGGCTCAGCCAAAGTTCCAAGGCCGAGGTCGCGCTGCGGCGGGCCTACAGCCTGAACCCGCAGGACGATCAGGTGATCAACGCCCTGCGCCGCCTCGGCATCGTTCCCGGCCCGAGCCTGCTCGACCAGAGTGCGCTGGCCAAGCCGATCGTACCGAAGGGGCCGATCCCGGATATCACGGAACGGTCGAGCGCAGGGAACGGGTCGGGGACGACGGTTCAGGCACCGAGAGATTGAGGCCGAATTGAGTCATTGAATCATCGGATCATTGAACCATTGGAAATGCGAAGAGGGCGCCCCGAGCGGGAGCGCCCTCTTTCAATGATTCAATGATTCAATGATTCAATGATTCAATTCTCAGTGATGATGTTCCCCGTGCTCGGTCTCTCGTACGTCGGCGGGGTCGACGTTGTGCGTTCCGCTATGGCCGTGGTGATGGCTGGTGCCGGGGGGCTCGTCGTGGGAATGCGCGGGCGGGACTTCTTCGGGCGTGTTGGCTCGGACGACCGGGCCGATGATCGCGGCGGCCAGGAACATTCCGGCGATCACGATCAGCATGACGGGGGCCCAGTAGTCGTTCGCGGGCAGCACCGGATGCGGGGTAGTGTCCTCCGCCGCGCCGTCGTGCAGTTGCCCGGCGGTCTCGTGCGCGGCGGGCCGCTCGCCGGGGCTCTCGTGCGGTTGAGCGAGCGCTCGGGAAGCAAAAGTCAGCACAATTAGCATTGCCGCGATCCGGTAACGCATCGGTTCCTTCCCGTTCGGTTCAGTCAACTTTCAGTTCCGGGATCCTTGCTCGCACGACTTCCGGGTCCAGCGACGGCACCGCCCAATCGGCAACAGACAGCTCGTTCAGCGGATAGCTCGTAGCAACCGCGAGCACCTTAAACCCGACCTGCTTCACCGACCGTGCGACGGTCGGCGCGTCCTCCACGACCAGGCAATCTTCCGGCACGATCGAAGGTCGTGCGGCGATCTTTTCCGACAGGAGTTTGGCCGTCAAGAGATAGCCCATCGGGTCGGGCTTGCCGATTGTGACGTCCTCGGCGGCGACGATGACTCGGAAGCAGTCGCGAAGCCCGACGCCGTCGAGCATCAGCTCGATCTCGTGCCGCAGAGCGCCGGAACAGATCCCGAGCGGATAGTGCTTCACCAGCCCGCGAACGAAGCGGTCGACGCCGGGTAGGGGGCCGAACTGCTTGCGGGCGATCAGGTCGCGGACGGTGTCGGCTTTGGTCTTCAGCAGCCGTGCAAACTCATCCGATGTGACTTCACGATTGTGCAGGCCGAGGATGTGACGGAACGCGCCCTTGTCGTCGAAGCCAATCAGCTCGGCGTAATACTCATCGTCACTCAGGCGAATGCCTTCGCGGGCCAGCACTTCCTGGAACGCGCGGCAGTGGATCGGCTCGCTGTTAACGATGACGCCGTCGAAATCGAACAACACGGCGCGGGGCCAAGGCGAAGGCATGCGGGGAACGTAAGGGGAAAGGGGCAGGGAAGCCAGAAGCCGGAAGCCGGAAGAAAGAGACCCGTGCTCCCGTAGCTGCGACGCCTGCGTCGCCTCTTCCTCGAAATCAGAGAAAGGGCGACGCAGGCGTCGCAGCTACGGAATCGTGATTGGCTTCGCGCCAGCGTTAGTGCTGCGCGGGGACGGAGCTGGTCCCGTGGGGGTCGACTTCTCCGCTGGCGCGGCAGCCCAGCGAAACGGTCGACAACAAGACCAATCCCAACAGCGCGATCATGACCTTCTTCATGACGGATCTCCTGTGGACGAATTGTCCGGTTCGGTACGACGCCCGGCGGTGACAGCCGATTGCATCCCGGCTATCCGCGCGCGCCGTCGTTCAAGCGGTTCAGTGACCCACGTGCGCGCGTGAATGCTTACTTACTCACGCTCACGCTCGACGTGCCATGCGGGTCGACATCGGCACTGGCGCGGCAGCCAGCCAGCGCGGTGCAAGCCATCCCCATAACGGCTAGTGTCAGCAGCAAACGCTTCATACGGAAACTCTCCTTGCCCGACCAAGGGCGATTGAACAGGTCAAGTTTCCGTTAGTGCAACCAGCGTGCCGCGCGGGAAGCGAATCCCACAGTTCGCGACTTCCTTGTCCGGCGGTATCATGGCGCGCACGCGCATGCCCAAACCGCGACCCAAGACCACGAAGCCCGCAGCGAACGCAAAAGCCTCTCCGGCGTCCTCAAAGTCTGCGTCGCGCGCCGCGACGACGGCGAAGAAGACCGCGGCCACGACATCCGCGCATCGCGACAGTACGGGCGCTGCGCCAACGACAACCGCTCATACGTCCGCAGCGCGAGTGCCTGCCGCGCCGGCGGCGCCCCCGGCCGACGTCGTCGTGCTCGGGTCGCACCCGTGTTGTTACTTCGCGGCGACGCTGCTGTCGGAGATCGGCGTCCCGATCGTCCACGCGACGCTTCCAGGGGAAGTGCTGCCCGAGCGGCTCGTGCTGATCAACCCCGCGACGTTCGATCTGCACGCGTCGCTGAAGGACCTGTCCAAGCGGCTCGAACTCGCCCCGATCTACGGCCTGCTGATCCTCGGCGACGACGCGAACACGCGCAGCGAGCACGTCGGCAAATCGGTGCTCGGCTACGTCGCCCGGATGTCGGACTTCCGCGATGCGATCGTGGCCGACGCGAAGCAGGCGAATGTGCCGACGTTCGACGCTCGCGCGCTGGAGATCAATCGTCTCGACGAGCGCGGCGTCGAGCTCGCGATCGACGGAGTTTCGCTTCGCCCGAAGTTGCTGATCGTCGGCGGCGACCTGACGCCGCAGCAGCGCAAGGTACTGGACATCCCGCAGGCCTGGGATCGCGAGGTGCCGCGGCGGTACACCTACATGTGCCTCAAAGGCACGGATTGGGTCGAGCGGCAGGACAAGCCGACAATGGCGATGTCGCTGGACCTCAAGGGCACGTTGCAATGGGCTTGGCTGATGGCCGGCACGCGAGAGGTGATGGCCGCGGTCGAAGAACCGGCCGACGGCGCCGGTGGGAACGGTTCGAACACCATGCTGAGGAACTGGATCGATGTCTTGATCCGGCACCACGTGCTTCACACGAACGGCCGGGCGATCGACTTCAGTGAAGCCAATTCCGTCACGCTGCCGCTGGCCGGTGCCCTGGCGCAGGAAGACGTCGCAAATCGCACGCTGCTGATCGGCCCGGCGGGGGGCTTCTTCACCGCGTGTGCGGAAGACATCTACCCGAACTGCTGGTCGGCGCTGTTCGCGGTTGACGTGGTGAAGCGCGCGCTAAAGGAACGTCACCTGCAGGATGCGCTCGGCGCATTCCGGCAACGGTGGGGCACCACCCTAGGCGACTACCTGCGCGGCCCGCAGCAGAACCTGCGGTTCCTGCTGCCGCTGGTGTACCGCAACCCCGTGATGACCGCGCGAATGACCGAGGCGATCCTCGCGGGGACGAGTGTGGTCCGATAAGTGCGGGACCGCTCCTCGTGTAGCCGCGAGCTTGCTCGCGTTGAGCGTGTGCCGAAAAGTAGCGTAGGAAAGAGTAACTCCGCAGATCATGCCGGAACGCTCTTGCTCGCTCGCGCCAACTTCTCCCCAAACGTCCGGGAAACCGGCAGATCTCGCCGGCAAGAGCTGCGCGGTCCCATAAGAACGGCAGCAAGATTGTCAGATCGCCTCCCACATTCGTTAATTTGGGTAACATAGGGATAATAAGTAGAACTTTGAGACTGCAGAAACTGACGATTCCGGGGATTTTATTGCGCAGCAGTTCCCTCAACAGATCGTAAGCGTCTGACGGATATCAACTTAACTGCGTTGACGAAGATGATTCAGTGCCTCAAGAAAGGCAGAAACGTCCGTCGATACCTACCTCATCGATGGGAGCCATCGGTCGGCCGAGGTGATGGAGTCACCTGCCGTTAACGGGGTGCGGCGAGGGATCGCCCGCCCAAGTGTTTACCCACGGGACTACAGCCATGAGCGTGAACAGCATCGGGAACAACTCGCCGGTCCAGAAGATCCTCACCAACCCCGTTCGCAAGGACCTCTCCGCCAAGCCTGTCGAGACCAGCTCATCAACCCGCACTGACAAAGTAGAACTTTCGTCCACCACGCCCACCATCGCGACCCCCAGGGCCGGCGAGAGTTTCCGTGCCGACAAGGTCGCGGAGATGCGCGCCAAGCTCGCCTCGGGCACTTACTCCGACACCGACTACAAGCTGAACGTCGCGGCCGACAAGATGCTGGATGACGTGATGAAGGGGCTCTGACCCGATCAGGGTTCCGATGGGTTCGTTGAAGGGCGCGGCTGACGATCGAGGTAATACACCGCGTCCTCGCGCTCGTCCCATGGGTCGATCGTCGGCGACAGCGGGGGACTCTTGCGCAGCCATTTGGTCGACCCGCCTTCGTCCGTGCCGTTATTTCCGACCGACCAGAGTCGCGGCGGGCCGTTCGTCCCGGCGTCGTAGCCCAGCGGGCGGTCGCCGCCCGCCATCGGGTCGCGCGGGACGGCCGCCAGGTACTTCGGCGCAAGCTGGTCGAGGTTTGTCGGGCGAGTGCCGCCGTGGTCGATCTGGTACGTTCGGATCGCCAGCGCTGTTGCCGCGGCGCGACGGTCGCAGAGCCCGCGAAAATGCGTGGTTACCCACCGGTCGTGACCGGCGATCAGCGCCGACAGCAACCCGAGCGAGTCCGGGTCCGGCCTGGCTCCCTTTACGATCCCCAGGCCGGCCGGCAGGTTCGGCGCCTGTCCCGCCTCCATCAGCGCCGAGGTCAAACGGATCAGCCGCACCTGGAGGAACCGGTATCGCGGGCCGATCAGCGGCTTGCTGCTGAACACCTGCGACATTTCCAGCGAGAACGCGCGCTCGCCCTGCGCGTGCCGCGACCACGCTGCCCGATAGTGCCGCTCGTCGAGGAATCTCTGAATCAGCTCGTTCACCCGTGAAGCGCTCGCAGAAGCAGGCGCCGACGTAGGGGTGGTTGCCGGCGCCGACCCGGACGCGACGCGCAAGTCCGGGGCGATCTGGCGACACACGTCCGCCGCTATCGCCTGGATGCCGACACTGACCAGGTCGGAAATGGCCGACGGCGGAGAGTCTCCGGCAGCATCGGCAAGGCGCAGCAGGTCGCCCAGTTGTTCAACCGCTTCGGCGTCATTCCCATCCTGGTGATTCGTGAGGATTGCGACCCGCAGCAGTTGCGCCAGCCGCCGAAGGTTCTTGAAATCGGCGTTGCTGCGCTCGGCTATGTGATCCCGGATCGTCGTCGGCCAGGCGGCCGTCGGCAGAGCTTGGGCGAGACGCAGGTCCGCCAACGCTGCGGCGTTCGCCGCGAGCAACCGTTGGGCGGCCGCGTGCTCCTCATCACGCAGCGGTAGCGCGATTGGCTCGTTTCCCGATTCCAGCGGTTTCCAGTCGTCCTCCGGATTCGCGTTCACGCACGCCGCCGCCCGGCGGATGTAGAACACGGCATTCTGCCCGTCCGCCGCCACCGGCGGCACGTAATCGTCCGGCCACACGATTTCGCCCCGCGCCCGTGCCGCCTCCGTCGCGCGAGCCAACTGCCGCGTAGCATTCGTGCTCCAGCCGATGTACGTACCGGCGACGAGCAGGACCACCGCGACGACCGACACGATAGCGATCCAAGCCCAACGGCTCAGGCCGCGCTGGGGTCTTGCTAGGTTGGAGCTCGTCTGGGCCGTGGTCATATGACAGAGGATAACGGACGGCGGTGCCAAGGTGGGACTTCGGGCGTCACCTCGACCATGCGCCGTCGGTCACGTGTGATAGTCCGCGTTGATCGTCACGTACTCTTTCGAGAGGTCGCATGTCCAGCAAGTCGCCGACGCCTTGCCGAGGTGGCAGTTCAGGTCGATCCGTACCTCCGCGGCGTTCATCGCGGCGCTGAGTTCGGCGGCGTCGAACGCGACTGGTTGGCCGGTGTCGAACACGCGGGTGCGCTGCAGGCTAAGCACGCACTCCGCCGGGTCGAACTCGGCCCCCGCGTAGCCGGCGGCCGAGACGATCCGCCCCCAGTTCGGGTCGTTACCGTGCATCGCACACTTTACCAATGGTGAGTTCGCGATCGCCCGCGCGATCGCCCGCGCGGCGTCGCGCGTTTTGGCACCAGTTACGTTGATGATGACGACCTTCGTCGCACCCTCGCCGTCGGCCGCGATCTGGTACGCCAGACCTTGGCATACTTCGGCCAGCGCCTTCTGGAACCGCTTGAAGTCACCCGCCGAGTGGACGGCCACGTCCGAGGCGCCCGACGCCAGGATGCACACGGTGTCGTTCGTCGACGCATGGTCGTCGACCGTCACCGCGTTGAAGCTTTCGTCGCTCACCTGCTGAAGCACCGCGGCGAGGTTGCCGTCGGAAGGATAGAACCGGGCGTCGGTGGTCAGGTACGCCAGCATGGTCGCGTGCTTCTTGCCCGGCAGTGACATCCGCGGGCCGATCATGCCGCTGCCCTTGCAGACGCCGGCGATCGTGACGGTCTTGCGGTCGATCTTGAGTTGCACGGCCGCGGACTTGCGCTTCGTGTCGGTGGTGAGGATCGCGTCGGCGAACGCCAGCGCGTGCGTCGCGCTGTCGCCCAGCGCGCCAGCGGCAGCGTGGATGCCGGCCTTGAGCTTGGTCATCGGCAGGTAATGGCCGATGATGCCGGTGGAGGAGGGGAGCATTTCCTTCGGCTTGCACCCGATCAGATCGGCAGCCAGTTCGCACATCGCGTACGCGTCGCGCTTGCCGCGCTTCCCTGTACAGGCGTTGGCGTTGCCGGAGTTGACGACCACGCCCCGCAGCTTCCCGCCGCGGATGTGATCCCGGCCGACCGCCACCGGCGCGGCAAAGACCTTGTTCGTCGTGAACACCGCCGCGGCGGCCGCGGGCTGGTCGCAGACGAGCAGGCCCACGTCGTTGGTGCGTTTGGTCTTGATCCCCGCATACGCGCCACCGGCGCGGAAGCCGCGGGGGGAGAGCAGGTGCAGTTCGGGCATGATGCGTACTCCGATGCGCGGGTCTACGGTGGCGCGCGGCGGGAGGTTAGACGATTCGCGCGGGTGCGTCGAGTGAACGCCTTCGGCGAAGGCGGCGTGCGCGTCGCGTCCTCAGGACGACGTGTGGGATCCCGAAAGGCGCGATTGGGCGCGTAGCCCGCGGACTGGTTCCAATAAACCTTCGCCCCGTCCGGCAATCTTGCCGATAACTGTGGTGGCGGGGTTTCCCGGACCGACAGAGATGGTGCGCGTCCGCGAGTTGCGGGGAGAGGTGCCATGGCTCGATCGTTTCAGCCCGACGGGAGTGACGTCGGCCTGCATTATCCGACGCCGGCACAGACGCTCGGCGAGCCGCGGCTGCTGGTGTCGCGGGCGGCATTGCTGCACAACGCCCGCGTGATCCGCCGGGCGCTGGACGCGGCAGCGGCGGAGGAAACGGCGCTCGAAGACGAAGCCGACCCGTGGCACGTCCCGCCGCGGCCGAGGGACCGAGGTGAATCGCCGCTGTTCGTGCGGCCCAGCGACCTGGAATCGCCGAAACTCCCGCCGGCGTCGACCAACCCGAGCGGAGCGGCGCCCGCTCCGGCACGAATTTGTGCCGTGCTTCGTGCCGACGCCTATGGCCATGGCGCAGCGTTGGTGGCCGACGCGCTGTGCAACTTCTCCGACGAACCCAATGACGAGCACTCACCGCCACCGCGGTCGCCGATCGACCAGATCGCGGTGTCGACGATCGATGAGGCCGCTGCACTACCCGAAGGCCTGCCGCAGGACGCCGGCCTGACGATGCCGACGCTGATCCTCCGGCCGACCGAGAACGCGTTCGTCGGCCGGCAGCGTGCGGCGATCGAGTGGGCGATCCGCAACCAGTGGGTGCTGACGCTGCAGTCGCTGCCGGCGATCGAAGACGTCGCGCGGATCGCGGTCGCGTGTGACCGGCGGGCGCTGGTGAATCTGCAGATCGATACCGGCCTTGGGCAGGCCGGCTGCGCGTGCGAGGAGGTCGAGGAAATCCTCTCCCGCCTCCAGGCGCGGACCAGCCTGAAGCTCGTCAGCATCGGGACCGACCTGATGCGATGCACTGGGGATCCGACAGCGGCCGAGTTCGTGAACGAACAGGTCCGTCGTTTCCGCCAAGCGACGGACGGCTTCGCCGCCTGGTCGCGCCGGGTGAAGCGGCACGCCACGGCGACGGACGGGATCTTCTTGGCGCCCCAAGCGCACTTCGACATCGTCCGCTGTGGCAGCGGACTGCTGGGCATTGACCCCGCAGGAAAGCCGTCGGTCGACCGGCCGCTGAGACCAGCGACGCGGTGGACGGCGCCGCTGATCCGCATCACGAGTACCGGGGACGGCTCAACGCGTGGGCTCGTGCCGGTCGGCTTCGCCGATGGTTATCCTCGCGCGGGGTTGGCGGGAGCGGTCGTTCGTGTACACGACGCGATCTGTCCGGTGGTCGGCGAAGTGTCTGCGGATTACCTCACGATCGATCTTAGCGGCGTGGCAGATGTTGCGATTGGCGACGAGGTGACGTTGGTCGATCACGACCCGTTGTCGCGCTGCAGCGCGTACGCGTGTTCGGGGCGCGCGGGGATGAAGTCCTCGGAACTGCTTTGTCGAATCGGTCAGCGCACCCGTCGCGTCCCGATCGAGCCTGCGGACCCGCCGAGACGTGACCGCATGTCTGCTGGCGCGGTGTAGTCTCAAATGCCCCGGCGATAGCAATCGCCGGGCTTTTGGGCGCGAGCGGTGGCATGTCGGGGGGGGCGCGCAGTCTTGACGTGATGAGCGCGGGTCCCAACAATCTCGGCGCATCGATTTGACCGAGAGAGGACCGCCCGCACATGCCGCGAACGATTAATCACCCCGCACTGCAGCCGTTGAAGTCGCGTTTCCCGAGCGTCAAGTTTCTCGTCGGCGAGTTCCGCGACATGGTGACGGTCGTCGTCCCGCGGGAAGACCTGGTTGACGTCTGCCTGTTCCTCCGCGACGAGCCGACGCTCAAATACGACCTGCTCGCCGAGCTGAACGGCGTTGACTACCTCAACTACCCCGGTGCCCGCCACCGCTTCGGCGTGAATTACGGGCTGACCAGCGTCGAGTTCAACAACCGGCTGTGGCTGAAGGTGTTCGTCAACCCGCAGCGCGACACCGCGCCTGGTGTTGACGTTCGCGACGAACAGGTCGAGACCACGGGCGACCCGGGTCTGATGGTCCCGAGCGTCACCGACGTCTGGCCCGGGGCCGAGTGGATGGAGCGCGAAGTGTACGACATGCTCGGCGTCATCTTCACCGGCCACCCGGACCTTCGCCGCATCCTCACGTGGAACGGCTTCGGCAGCTACCCGCTCCGCAAAGACTACCCGCTCCGCGGTGTCGGCGAACGGGAAAACTACGCGATCGTAACGCGCGAAGGGGCATAGACCTCTCGCACGCGCGTGCGAGGGATTGGCTGTCCGGGAATCCGCCGTGAACTGCTCCATCTGCACCCGCATCGAGGCGATCCGCCGCGGCGAGAGCCCGAACCTCGTTCACGAGTTCGCCAACTCGTACCTCGTCGTCGGTGACCACCAGTTCTTCGCTGGGTACTGTGTCCTGCTGCTCAAGCCGCACGTGCGCGAGCTGCACGAGACCCCGCAACCCGTGCGCGGGCAGTTGTTCGATGAGCTCATGACCGCGACCGAAGCGATCGTCCGCGCGTATCGGCCGTGGAAAATGAACCACGCGAGCCTCGGCAATCAGGACCCTCACGTACACTGGCACCTGTTCCCGCGGTACGAGTCCGACCCGGACCGCCGCGCGCATCCGTTCCTGCACGCCGATGAGTTTGCGAAGCACCCGACGATGCCGGACCTGGCGCGCGAAGTAGCGGTAAAGGTCCGCGGACAGTTGTAGGTAGGAACGGGGCTGACGTCACGAGCAGCGCCGTTCCTGCTCAGGCGCCACCCAGCAGTACCGCCAGCAATCCCTTCTGCGCATGCAGTCGGTTCTCGGCCTCCGGGAACACAAGTGACCGCGGCCCCTCGAACACGTCCTCGCTGATTTCCAGACCGCGGTATGCCGGCAGGCAGTGCAACACGACCGCCTGCTTCGGCGCCGCGGCCAGAAGCTTGGCATCGACGGCGAAGCCCTTGAAGTCGTTGACGCGCTTCTGCTTGTCGGACTCCTGGCCCATGCTGACCCACGTGTCGGTGACGATCACGTCCGCCTCACGCACGGCCGCAACCGGGTCGCGCTCGATTGAGATGTTTAATCCCGGCACGCGCGACCGCAGTCGCGCCACGTCCTGCTGCGGCAGCTCGTAGCCGGCGGGCGAGGCGAGGATGAACCGCAGGCCGAACTTTCCGCACCCGGCCGCCAGCGACCTTGCAACGTTGTTCCCGTCGCCGACGAACGTCATCGTGAGGCCGGAAAGCTTGCCGAAATGCTCCTCAACTGTCATCAGGTCTGCCATCGCCTGGCAGGGGTGGTTGAAATCGGTCAGGCCGTTGATGACGGGGACGGAGGAGAATTGCGCGAGCCGCTCGACCTTCGAGTGCTCGAACGTCCGGGCCATGATCCCGTCGCACATGCCGGAAAGCACCCGGGCGACGTCCTGCACGGGTTCACGCTTGTCGAGGCCGACTTCATCTTCGCGCAGTAGTAGCCCATTGCCGCCGAGCTGAGTCATTCCGGTCGCGAAACTCACGCGCGTGCGGAGCGACGGTTTCTCGAACACCATTGCCAGCGTCTTGCGCTCGAGGATGGGGTCGTTCTTGCCGGCCTCCTTGAGCTGCTTCTTGAGCCGCTTCGCAACGTCCAGGACGTGCCGCAGCTCGTCCGTCGAGTGATCGGCGATCGCGATGAAGTGTTTCACAGCACGATCTCCGTGCCGATACCAGCTTCGGTGTAAATCTCAAGCAATAGCGCGTGCGGGATGCGTCCATCGATGATGTGGGCCTTGGTTACGCCCGCCTTCAACGCAGTGACACATGCCTCGACCTTCGGCAGCATACCGCTCGTGACCACGCCGGTCTTCACCAGCTCGTCGATGTCGTTCGTCGTCAGGTGTGACACGCGACTGTTCGGGTCGTTTATGTCCCGGCGGATGCCGTGCGTGTCGGAGACGACGATCAACTTTTCCGCCCGCATCGCGGCCGCGACCGCTCCGGCCGCCGTGTCGGCGTTGACGTTGAGTCGCCCGCCGGCGTCGTCGCGGGCGATCGTCGCGATGCACGGGATCGAGTCGGCCTGTACGAGCAGTTGCAGCAGCCGCGCGTTGACGCTCTTGACTTCGCCGACGAGACCGAGGTCGATGCGCCGGCCGCCTTCGCCTTGGAGGTAGGTCTTCTCGGCGAACAGCACGTTGCTGCTGAGCGAGTGCAGGCCCATCGCCTCGCAGCCCTGGCTCTGGATGAAGCTGACGATGAACTTGTTGATCTGGTTGCACAACACGTGCTCGGCGATCGCGATCGTGCGCTCATCCGTATAGCGCCGGCCTTGCACCATTTGCGGGACGAGGCCCGCCTTCTCCATCGCCTGGTTGATCGCCTTGCCGCCGCCGTGCACGAGGACCGGCTGCATGCCGACGTAGTTCATGAAGACGATGTCGGTGAGGATCGTCGAGAGCGTCTGCTCGTCGTCCATGATCGACCCGCCGACCTTGACGACGATCACCTTGTCCTGGAACCGCTGGATGTACGACAGCGCCTCGACCAGCGCGGCGGCCTTGGTGATTGCGGTGTCGATGACGGGGGTGACGTTTCCTGGGATTTCGGCCATTGTCCTTCGGTTGAGTGAAAAGGGGGGAGTGTAGGATCGCGCCCAAGGGGTGTCAAAGTTGTGGGAATGGCCGGAAGCCGGAAGAGCATATCTCCCGCCCCGTAGCTGCGACGCCTGCGTCGCCTCTCTGCTTCATCAAACAATGGGCGACGCAGGCGTCGCAGCTACGGCAGGATCGGCTTCTAGCTTCTCCTGGATGGCTTCTCTACCATCCCCGCCATGTTCAAACTCTCCGCCTTCGCCGATGAGATTTCGCCGGACTTGGACGAGCAGATCCGCGTGTGCAGGGAGAACGGCGTCACGCACTTCGAGCTGCGGGGCGTGAACAAGATCAACGTGCTGGACTTGGACCGGCCGCTGCGCGAGGAGATCCGGCGGAAGCTACGGGATAGCGGGCTGGGCGTGGTTGCGATCGGGTCGCCGATCGGGAAGGTGAAGATCGACGAGCCGTGGGAGAAGCACTTCGACCGGTTTAAGACTGCGGTTGAGCTGGCCGAATTCTTCGCGGCGCCGCTGATGCGGATCTTCAGCTACTACGCGCCGACGGGAGGCGACATCACGAAACACCGTGATGAAGTGATTCGGCGGATGCGCGCGAAGGTGGATTACCTGCAGGCACACGCGAACGTCACGCTCGTCCACGAGAACGAGCGCGAGATCTACGGCGACACCGGCAAGCGTTGTCTCGACCTGATGACGACGATCAACTCGCCGCGGCTGCGCAGCGCGTTCGATTTCGCCAATTTCGTGCAGTGCGGCGAGAAGCCGTTGGACAATTGGCCGGCGCTGAAGCCCTACAGCGTTCACATCCACGTGAAGGACGCGAAGCTGGCTGACGGGAAGGTGATGCCCGCCGGCCAGGGCGACGGGCAACTCGAGCCGATCCTGACCGACCTGCACCGCAGTGGTTACGACGGCTTCCTCAGCCTCGAGCCGCACCTGGCCCACCACGGGCAGTACAGCGGCTTCAGCGGTCCGCAGTTGTTCAAGGTCGCCGCGGACGCGCTGAAGGAGCTGTGCCGGAAGAACAACCTACCGCTTGCCGGCGCGTGATCCGAGACGACGACGCCGGGACGCCAGCATCATGGTACCGACGCCCCCGGCGATGCCGAGAGTCGGTTCGGGCACGGCGGCGCCAAGTGGCGCTGCCGCTGGGGGGGCGGGGAAGTGCGTGCCGAAGTTGGCCGCGAGCGTCGTGAAGTCGAAGCTGTTCGTCGTGCCGTCGCCGTTAAAGTCACCGGTCGCCCAGGTCTTACCCGTGCCGCCGAAGTTGCCCGCCAGCGCCGTGAAGTCGAAGCTGTTCACGTTGCCGTCGAGGTTCGCGTCGCCGGGTAACGCGGCGGTGACGAACGCACCGGTGGGACTGTACGTCAACGCCAGCGACCGGGTCGGGGAGATGACGATGCCGCCGACGGTATCGAAGTGCCCGGTGACCGAGATCGCGCCGATGATCTGGTGAGACGTGTAAGGCACCGGGTTGTAACCGCCGATCAGCGACAGGTCCGCGCGCCCGGCCAGCGCCGCAGTGCCGAGGACGGTCATTCGGTCGAACTGGTTCAGCCCCGTGCCGCCCAGTTGGAATTCGGCCGCGCCGGTTGAGGTCTGCTGGTACGTGTTGAGCTGGACCTGTCCCGCGACCGCCCCGGCGGCGAATTGCAGGCTGCCCTCGTTCTGAACGAGCACGGCCAGGTCCGCGGCCGTGATGCCGCTGTTCAGCCGCAACGTCGAGCCGTTGTTGTTGATCAACGCACCGCCCCCGCTGAAGGTGGCGCCAACCTGCACGACCGAGAGCGTGTTGGCCAGTCGCAGGTTGCCGGTGAGCGTCGTGCTGCTCGCGTTCTCGAACGTCGCCGCGCCCGCGATCTGGATCGAGCCCGTGCCGCCGGTCACGTTGACGGCCCCAAAAATGTTAGTCGGGTTCGTCGAGCGGTACCTGCCGCCGGAGGCAATGCGCAGTGTCGAGGCCGATTGGAATTGGAGCTCGAACCCGTTGGAGAACACTTCGCGACCGGTGCCGACGTTGACCGTGCCCTGAAACGCGAAGTCCGCGTTATCGCGCACCTCGAGGTTCGCCGTGTTCGCCGAGAGGCTGCCGGTGTTGGTCGTGCCGTCCCAGTCGTTGTTATTGCCGGCGGTCTGCACGATCAAGGTTCCCGTATGCTCGGCCTCGATCCGGGTGTTGTTGATCACCACCGCCGCGACGAACCCGTCGCCGTTGATCCCGGCGAGAAGGTCGTTTGTGATTGTCGCGCCCGTGAGCGTGCCGCCGCTGAGGTCCACCAGCGACGAGATGTTCGTGTTCCATGCGTTGGTGACATTCATGGTCCCGTCAACGTCGGCGGTGCCGATCGTCCCCATGTCGACGATCGACCCGGTGACGTTTAGCACGCCGTTGTCGGCCAGTAGGTTTGCGCCGGTGTCGAAGTCGACGTTGGTCGCGATCGTACCGAAGCCGTGCAGCGAGTGGCTGGCTTCGGCGTGCAGCGTGCCGGTGCCCAGGACGCTGCCGCCGACCAGGGTGTTGGGGTCCGATGCGGCATTGCCGCCGCCCAGCCGCAGCTCGGGCCCGGTGATGTTGACGGTCCCGCCGATGTCCAGCCTTGCCGTCGTGCGCGGTCCGCCGGCGGTCACGTTCATCGTCCCGTTCATGTTAAGCGGGTTCCCGGCCAGTACGGTCGTGACGGGGTTGAGGTCGCTGAGGTCGATCCGACCTGTTGGGTTGATCGTCCATTCCGAGGCGGCGTTGTCGAGATTGACCGTCAGCACGCCGGTCCCGGTGTCGCTGTTGATGCTCAGGATGTTCGTGCCGATGAGATTCGCATTCCCAAAGTTGCCCATGGTGGCCGCGTTGATGGTGAGCGGCGCGTCGATAAAGATGGTATTGCCGACGATGTCGTTGCCGTCCAGGTCCACGGTTCCGCCGACCATGTTGAACGTGGTGGCGACGTCGAAGTGAGCGGTGCCGCCGATCGCTAAGGTGCCGGTCCCGGTGAACGAGTTGGCGGCGCTGTTGAACGTGCTGGTGCCGTCGAGCCGCAGCGTCCCGCCGGCGTTCACGACGGCATTCATGGCTGTGAACGTGCCGCCGGCGTTGAAGTCGAGCGTGGAGTTGGTCCCGACGGTGATCGTGCCGGTGACGAGGCACGGGTTGCCGTTGACGTTGGAGACGCCGGTGCTTGCGCCGGTCGAGAGGGTGCCGGTGATCCCCCACGCACCGGTGGACGCGTCCGTTACGGACAGGGTCCCCCCGTTCAGGATCGTGTTGCCGGTCAGCGAGTTGTCGGCGCCGACGCCGAGGTTCAGGTCCAGCGTCCCGGCGTTGATCGTGATGACGTTGGTGGCGTTGCCGGCGCCGTCGGGGTTGAAGTCCGCCTGATTCACGGTCACGGTCACGCCCGATTCCACCACCAGGCTAGCCGTCGTGCTGGCGGCGGGGAGGATGAAGTTGGCGGCGGCGCCGATCGTCGCGTTGGCGTTGAAGATGACCGTGCCGTTGTTCGTCAGCGTCCCGCCGGTCATGTTGTACGTCGCGTCGAACTGAAGCGCGCCGTCCGTGTCGACGACCGTGATCGTCCCGCCACTCTGCGTGAACGCGCCGCCGCGGATGAACGAGGTCCCCCGAGGGGAGAGGAGGCTCACCGTCCCGTTGTTGGCGTCGATCGAGCCGCTGTCCAACGACCAGGCGTTGGCAATGTCCAGAACCGAGTTCTGAGCCAGGAACATGTGGCCGCTGAACGCGTCGAAGAGCGTGATATTGATGTCCAGGGTCTGGTTGCGGAAGACGTTCACCTGTCCGCCGCCGCCGCCGTCCAGGTCTATCCGGCCGTTGGCGTCGAACGTGTTGATCGTCAAGGTACCGGCTGCGGGGGGAAGGAAAATGCCGGTGCTGGCGGCGCTGAGGGTCCCGGTGTTGACGAACAGGCGGGTATTGGCTGGCACGCCGCCGTCATCCAGTTGGATGGAGCCGTGACCGGTCAGCTCGCCGCCGGTGGCGATGTTAATAGACCCGGTGGCGGCCGCCTGGGCAATCCGGACCGAGCCGCCGGTCAGTTCCAGTTGCCCGCCGTTGTTGATGAAGATCTGGTCCGCGTCCAGCCGGGCGGCGCTGCCGCCGACGTGCAGGTCCGGGCCGGTGCCGCCAATGGTCACCGTCCCGTTGACGGTGAGGGTGAAGTTGTTCAGCGAGAGGTCGGCGGTGTTGCTCATGTTAACGGTCAAGACGGTGTTGTTCGACCCGAGCGTCACAATGTTCGATGTGTTGAACACGACGTCATCGGCCGACGTTGGCTCTCCGTTCGGGGTCCACTTGTTGGGCTCAATGCCGTCGGTCCAGGTTGTATCCCCGCCCTGCCAGGTCTTGACTGCGGCAGAGAGGTCCGACGGCGCGGCGGCAGCCGCGGCGAGCAGGATGGTGGCGCCGATGGCGGCGCGGGCACGACGGGACGTGGTCGAGCGATAGCGCGGGACGGGGTGAGCGGACACGTGGCGATGCATGTGCTCCTCCTTCCAAATAGGATGTGGGTCAGACAGCCTTTGGGACCAGATGCTGCGGATCCCGGTTGAAGCAGGCGATGCGCGGGAGGAGGAGAGGGCCGGCGCGCTGGTGACGCCGGAACGCAGTGCGCGGCTCGTCCGCCGAGGACGAGTCCACGACTCTCGATTTCCTCCCCGTGGGTCGCGAAGCGTTTCGGGTTTGGGTAGATGGGTCCGACCTGCCCCGACGGCACGCCGGAAATCCGCAAGTTGCGAATACTACGCGCCGCTACAAACCACGGGCACCTTAAAAATATTGCTCGGCACGCGATCTTTTTCTCTCGAAGCGGGGCTCAGCCAAGGCCCCCGCTCATTCGGCCGTGATCGACAGGAACTCAGAGGCCAAGGCAGATGCAGAGGCGCTTGACCTCACCATGCATGGGCGGTGTCGAGAGTTATGCGAGCTTCTGGTGTGCTCCAATGAGCCGGAGTGCGATCACCGTTTCGGTGGCGGACGGATGGTCCGACTAATGCGCGTGGCAGGCGCAATCCCTGCGCTCGCAGGTTAGGCGCTGATTCGCGAGGGCTCGTCGCTCCGCCACCAGCCCGTCTCCGCGGTTGGCAGGGGCTTCATGGAGACGCCCAGCCACGTCGCGCATACGGCGACCGCGTTGCGGGCTTGCTGAGGCGAGTCGAACAACTGCTCAATGCTGCGATGGTTCTTGAGGCTTCGCCACGCGTTCAGAAGACTTCCCACTGTGTGGATGTGCAAGACGTGTTGCAACGGCAGGGCGATGTCGGAACGGATCACGCTAGTCAGCGGCAGGTCAAGAATGGCGTTGCGCGTCATGGTCAGCCTCCCTGCGGCGGCGGGCGAACGATCAGGTCCGATAATTCCCCATTCCTGCCCTCGCTATCGGTCAGAGCACGCTTCAGACTTCATACAATTCATCGGACTCTGACGCGCCGCGGGTTGACACCCGGCGGCGCATCACGAACCTGACGGCAACCGCCATCCTCCGAAAGGCCTGCACCCGTGACTTCGTTGTCCTCCCCGATCCCTTCGATTCTGAACGGAAACACCTGCGTCGTCGGCCTGCAGTGGGGCGACGAGGGCAAGGGCAAGATCGTCGACTACCTTGCCGAGCACGCCGACGTCGTCGTCCGCTACTGCGGCGGCGCGAACGCCGGGCACACGGTGCGAATCGGCAGCGAGAAGTACGCGACGCACCTGTTGCCGGTGGGCGTGTTCCGCCCGGGCGTGATGAACCTGATCGGCAACGGCGTGGTGCTCGACCCGGCGGTGCTGTTCCGGGAGATCGACGAGTTCGTCGGCCGCGGCGTGGCGATCTCGCCGGCGAACCTGAAGATCAGCTACAAGACGCACCTGGTCATGCCGTACCACATGCAGGAGGACGCCGCCCGCGAGAGCAGCGCCGAAGGCGGCGGCATCGGCACGACCCGCCGGGGGATCGGTCCGACCTACGCCGACAAGATGCAACGCGCCACCGCCGTGCGCGTCGCCGACCTGATGCACGAGGAGAAGCTCAAGCAGAAGATCGGCCAGACCGTCACTGAGCGGAACAAGGTGCTGAAGGTGCTGTACGACTCGCCGCCGCTCGACTGGCGCGAGGTCTTCGAGACCTACCGCGACTTCGGCCGGCGCATGGCACCGTTCGTCGATGACGTCGGCCACCTCCTGCTGCAGGCGTACGGCGCCGGCAAGCGCATCGTGTTCGAAGGCGCGCACGCCGCGTTGCTCGACGTCGACCACGGCACCTATCCGTACGTCACCAGCTCGAACTGCTCATCGCTCGGACTGTTCACCGGCGCCGGCGTGCCGCCGAAGGTCGTGCAGAACTACCTGGGGATCATGAAGGCCTACAGCACCCGCGTGGGCGGCGGGCCATTCCCGACCGAGCAGGACAACGACACCGGTAACTACATCCGCGAGCGCGGCAACGAGTACGGCACGACGACGAGGCGCCCGCGCCGCTGCGGCTGGCTCGACGCGATGGCCGTCAAGTACAGCGTCGACCTCTGCGGCATCACCGCCGTCGCGATCACGCTGATCGACGTGCTCTCCGGTCTCGACCACGTGCAGATCTGCACCGGCTACAAATACCGCGGCACGCGCCTCGACTACTTCCGCGCCGACATGGACACGCTGGCCGAGGTCGAGCCGATCTACGAAACACTGCCCGGCTGGCGCGGCAACCTCTCGACCTGCCGCCGCTTCGACGAGCTGCCGCGCGAGGCGCAACAGTACCTCACCCGCGTCGAGCAACTCATCGGTGCCCCAATCCGCCTGATCAGCGTGGGGCCCGAGCGGTCGGCGACGATCATCCGGTAGCGCACGTCACGCCGATTGTCGCGCGGGACTTCGCGGGACGTAAGCCTTGCTTGCACAGTCTGTTAAGCATCGCGGTGGGTTCGTTTTGTACGGCCCGTTTTCACGCCTCCGTTTCTCCGGCCAAGCAGGCTTCAAGACACCCCGTCACGCGCACTGCGGGTGACCGGCTCCCACTCTTCGGAGGCGCTGCGCGAAAAGCGCGCCCGCCGCGCAACGTCTTTCGATAGATCTTGGGTAGCGGCGCAGGACGTGGGATAATCGTGGGACACGGATACGCCGCAAACACTGTCGCGCGCTGCGCGCCGGGCGCGTCAGCGGCGCAGCGCTGCGGATGGCAGGTGGAACCGGAGCGAACATCTCACGTCGCACGGCAAGATGGGGGAACGCTATGAACGCAACACCGCTCCTCGAGCTGCTGGAGCCGCGCACGTTATTGAACGGCGGCGTGCCCGATCCGCACTTTGGTTACCTCGGCGTCGCGAGCACGAAGCTCGACATGACCTCACAGCCTGGCATTGCGGTGCTTCCGGACGGCCGGACGCTGGTCGCGGTGCCACACGAGCCGATGAGCCTATTCACGGACGACGACAGCGCAGCCACGGTCTACCGCTACGACGCACGCGGGAAGTTGGACCACAGCCTCGGCGCCGGCGGGTCACTGAAGGTGCCGGTTGGCGGCTACTACGCGCCGACGCTGCTGGTGCGCCCGGACGGACACTTCCTCGTCATCGACGGTCGGTTGGACGACGCGCCGATCGACGCGTCGTTCGTCGCGGCAGCGCAGTTCACCGCCGACGGCAAGCCTGACCCGACGTTCGGCAACCAAGGTGTGGCGACTTGGAATCTCGGGGACGCGGACGCCAATGGCTCGCTTCACGCCGCCGCGTTGACATCCGACGGGAAGATCGTCTTCTCCTCCTTCGGCGACGCCGACCTGGCCCACACTGTTTTCGCCCGCTTCAACGCCGACGGCTCGGCGGACCCAACGTTCGGCACCGGCGGATTGGTCTCGTTCCCGATTACCGGCATCAACGGCAGCGAGACGACCAGCTCCCTGAGGGTCGTCCCATCCGGCGGCGACTTCGTACTTACCGACGACGGCGGCGTCGCGCTAGCGATGCTGGATCACAGTTCCTCGTATGACCCACTTTACGAAGACCTCGACGAGAGCTCGCGGCCGCAGTTGTTCAAGCTGACGCGCAGCGGCAAGCACGACTCGAAGTTCGAGGGCCGCGCGATGGACGACGCGGCACTCATCCTGCCGGCCTCCGTGAAGCTGCCGGCGAACGTCCAGGCGCGCGACTCCCGCATCGCGCGAACTCCCGACGGCAAGCTGATCCTCGCGCTGGCGATGTTCGGCGAGCCGATTCGCGACGGAACCTATCGCAGGCCCGAACACCTGCTGCTGCTGCGGTACAACCCTGACGGCTCGATCGACCGCTCGTTCGGCTACGACGGGGCCTACGACACGCTGATCAACGATCTGGCCAACTACGGGGACATCGGAATGGAACTGTTCGGACTGTCGCTCCAGCAGGACGGAAAGATCGTTCTCGGGCTGTCGGGGCTGAACAAGGTTCCCATGCTGATTCGTTACAACCCCGACGGCACGCCCGACGCGACATTCGGCGACCGCGCGATCGTCAACCTGCGGCTACTTCCATTACCCCTGTCCTCGGCCGGCAGTTTCATCGTCGGCCCCGATGGGGCGATCACCGTCGCCGGCAGCGGCCTAGAAGCGCACGGCCGCTACCGCAGCCCGATCGTCGCCCGGCTCCTCGCCGACGCCGGCCCGGCCGGGCTGCGGTCAACGGTGCCGACCGTCGTCGCACCGTCCAACGCGTCGTATCAGTTCACCGTCACATGGCGTGACGACTACGCGGTCGACGGCGATTCGATCGACTCCGACGACGTTGTCGTGGTCGGCCCAAGCGGCAAGAGCTATCGCGTAAGACTTGTCAGCCAGTTCCGCTCGACGCACAGCAGCCGCGTCGCGACCTACGCGATGCGGCCGCCCGGTGGGTCGTGGGGGCCGAACGACAATGGAACGTATACGATTCGGGTTCGCGCGGGCCAGGTCTTTGACACCGACGGGAACGCGACCGCCGCGATGAGCCTGGGGCGGTTTACGGTGCGCATCGCGTAGGTACGCGCCGGAGGGCCGAAGAGGTGGATTCCATAGAGGGAGCAAAGCTATGTCCGAGCCCGATCCGGTCCGTTCGAAGGTGCAGGAACTCGCCTCGGAGTCGCTGAAGCGCGGCGACGCGACGGGGTGGTTCGATCAGCTCTATCGATCGGCCGATGGCGCGGAGCAGGCGATTCCGTGGGCGAGGATGGAGCCCAACGTGCACCTGGGCGCCTGGCTGGATCGCGAGAGGGTTGAGGGCCGGGGCGAAGGGCGATGGTGGTCGGCTGCGGGCTGGGAGATGACGCGGAGGAGCTCGCACGCCGCGGGTTCGACGTGACGGCGTTCGACGTCTCGGCCGCGGCGATCGATTGGGCGAAGAAGCGGTTCCCGCAGACGAAGGTCAAGTTTCACGTCGCCGACTTGTTCAACCTTCCCGCGGCATGGCGGCGCGGATTCGACTTAGTCAGCGAGATCTTCACGGTGCAGGCGCTGCCCGTTCAGTTGCGCCCGCGCGCACTGACGGCCGTGGCGGACCTCGTCGCGCCCCAAGGGACGTTGTTGATCTTCTGCCGAGGCCGCGATGACGGCGAGCAGTTGGGTGAGATGCCTTGGCCGCTCAGTCGGGAGGATTTGAGTGAGCTGGGGCGGGCGGGGTTGACGGAGCGGTCGTTCGAAGATTTCCAGGATCAGGAAGATCCGCCGATCCGGCGCTTCCGGGCCGTGTACGAGCGCGCGTGAGCGCGCGGGGTCATGACGTCCCGTCCCACCGCTCCGGATCTTCGAACCGGGCTTCGCGGTGGGCGCGTTCCAATGCGGCAAACCTGGCGGCTTCGGCAGACTCGGCCTGTACGCGAGCCGGCTCTGATCGATGCGTCGTTGACGAGGTCGCGGCCTCGCGTTTCTGCGTCGAGGACAGGGCAGCGGCGTCGTTGCGGGGAATCGGCTCCACGGGTTTTCCCTTGGCGAAGATCCGGCGGTCCGCTGAGCATGCACCGCGAATCGCCCGACGGCAAACCGCGTTCCGAATTGGAAGGGAGGGTAAGCTGAGCCGGCGGTGAGGTCACACTGCGCCGAAACGAAGGAGCAGCGAGGCCGCGCCGTAGCTGCGACGCCTGCGTCGCCCTCCGCTGATTAGCGAAGAGGCGACGCAGGCGTCGCAGCTACTGGGCCAGGCCGTCGTAATGCGGGATGTAGACAGCGGATCACAGCACGTCCGACAACAGCTCCTGATCCGCGTTGTCGGCTGCGACTCGCTTCGTTCCAAACACGGAACCACCGGCTGCGGGCGTCGCAGAGGCGACCATGGCGCGAGCACCACCCAGGGTCCACGTCACCGTGTCCGTGTACGTCTGGCCGTTCTTCGTGCCGGTGATCGTGACGGTGTTCGCCCCCGGCTGCAGCGTCACACCGGCCCACCGCGCGACGCGGATGCTGCTCGGCACCTGCGTACCGATCACCGTGCCGTTGACCGAAAGCGTCACCGAATCCATGTTCGAGTACGCCTTCACGTCCGTCACCGCGGCCGTGCGCGCGGTCCACGTGCGCGAGGTGATGTAGTTGACCGGGCTCTTGGTCCAGTTGGCCTTGTAGAAGTAGAAGGGGTCCTTCTTCGTCTTGCGGTCGTAAGTGATCAGGCCCTTGTCGTTGATCCCGGCCGACTCGCCTTCGTTGCGCCAGTCGGACGCGAAGTCGAACATCGACCACACGAACTTGCCCCACACCCACGGACGGGTGCTGAGCGCCGACCACATCTGCTCGTGGTAGTAGTCCATGTACTCGATCGGGTGGAAGCTGCCGGCCGCCTCCGGCCGCGCCGGGGTCGGGTTGGCGGGCTCGTGTTGGTTCATGCTGCCGCCGGCGCCGTACTCGGCGATGCCGATCGGCTTGGTCTTGTTGTTCTTGTGCGCCGAATCGAGCCAGCCGGCGATGTCGGTGACCTGCTTGTCCTTCAGGTACCAGCCGAAGTACTTGTTGAACCCGTTGAGGTCCGTCTTGTACGACAGCACGTAGCTGTCGCGCCAGTCGTTATTCGCACCGCTGGTCAGCCGCGTCGGGTCTTCGGCTTTGGCGACGTTGTGCAGCGTCGTCACCAGGCTTTGCGCCGCCGACGTGTTCTCCATCTCGTTGTGCAGGCCCCACGTGAAGATCGAGGGATGGTTGTAGAGCTGGCGGATCGTCTCTTGAAGCTGCAGCGTGAGGTTGGACGTGAACGCCGGGTCTGTACTGAAGTTCGCGTCCAGCGGGATCTCACTCCACACGAGGATGCCGGCCTTATCCATCGCGTCATAGACGTCCTGGCTGTGCTGGTAGTGCGCCAGACGCACCGCCGACGCGCCGATCTCTTTGACCAGCGCCACGTCCGCCGCGCGGTCCGAAGCCGTCGTCGCCGAACCCTTATTGAACAAATCCTGGTGGAACGACACGCCGTGCAGGTCGTACACCCGGCCGTTCAGCAGGAAGCCCTTCTGGGGGTCGACCGCGATCGATCGGAACCCGACTTTCTGCGTGACCGTATCCGTCGCGCCACCGGCGTCGGTGACGTCGACCTTCACCGTGTACAGGTACGGGTCCATCACGCCGTCCCACAGGTGGGGATTCGTGATGGTCAGCGTCTGCTTGGCGTTGACGATCTGCTTGCCCGCGACGTTCAGCGGCGAGCTCACCGAGCCGACGATCTTGCCGGTCGAATCGAGCACCGACGTCTTCACGGTCGCGCCGGCGGCGTTCTTGTTGACGTTCCGGACCTCGGCGGTGATGTCGAGCTGAGCCGACGTCTTGCTGACCTTCGACTGCTTGAGGAACACGCCGCTGGAGCCCATGTCCAACGGGTTGACGGCCACCAGGTTCTTCGCGACGAGCCGCACGTCGCGGTAGAGCCCGCCGAACTTCGTCCAGTCCGGCGCCTTGCCGCTGAAGTAGGGGGCGATCAGCGCGTTCTCTTCGTTGTTGACCTTGACGGCGATGACCGTGTCCTTGCCGATCTTGAGGTAGGGGTTCAAATCGAACGTGAACGCCGAATACCCGCCGCGGTGGCTGCCGATCATCACGCCGTTGACGTAGACGTCGGTCGAGAGCATCGCGCCGTCGAACTGCAGGTAGAGCTGCTTACCGGTCAGGTTCGTCGGGATCGTGAAGTGCTTCCGATACCACGCCGTGCCGCGGTAGTAGTTATTGCCGCCGTCCTGACCGTCCTGCGCGTTCCAAGTGTGCGGCAGCGATACCTTCTGCCACGACCCGTCGTTGAAGCTCGTGGCCTGGGCGCCGGAGTTCGCCCCTTTGGCGAACTTCCACCCCGCGTCCATGTCGATCGAGGCGACCGACAGCAACTGCCGAGATTCGAGCGGCTCGATCAGGGCTCGCGGGGGGGTTGGGAGGCTGGAAACGGGGAGACGGTGCGTCCGTGCGGTGTTCATCAAGGTTGTGTAATCCAAGTAACGCTCCGGGGGTAACGACAGGATCAACCTTATGCGCGGTGCTCAACGCGGACAAGGCAGGAAACTGATCGGCGTCGCGGTCGCGATCACAACAGAGTGGCCGGCCCGCTTGCATCCATTTCATCAAAGGCGTCGGAGGTGTCGGAGCGATAGGAGGCGCGGGAATCGGCGGGAGTGTTCGGCGGCATCAACGCGCCGCTTGAGACAGGCACGAATGACGCCGGCTTCGCGGCGGCCTTCAGCGTCCACGTCGCCGTATCGGTGTAGGTCTGCCCGCCGCGCGTTCCCGTCACGGTCACGACATTGGCACCAGGCGCGAGCGTCAGTGCTTTCCAGCGTACGACGCGGTTCGAATCCGGCGTCGTCGTGCCGACCTTCTTGCCGTTGATCGTCAACGTGACCGAATCAAGGTTCGAGTAGACCTTGACGTCGGTCTTGTTGCTCGTGCGCGTCGTCCAGCGCTTCGAGGTCAGCCACAGCACCGGGCTGTTCGTCCAGTTGGACTTGTAGTAGTAGAACGCGTCCTTCTTCGTCGCGCGATCGTACGTGACCAGGCCCTTATCGATCATGCCGGGCTGGCTGCCCTCGTTGCGGTTGTCGGCGCCGGAGTCGGCCAGCTCCCAGATGAACTTGCCCCACAGGTAAGGGCGAGCCTTGATCTGCGGCCAGGCCGTGTCGTGGATGTAGCTCTGGTACTCCTCCGGGTGGAACGGGTTCTGGCCGGCGTGATCGGGCTTGGTGGTCGACAACGAGTGGTGTGCGACGTTTGCGCCCGCGCCGTACTCGCTGATCGCCATCGCGACCTTCGGGTAGGCCTTGTGCATCTTGTCGAGCCACGGCCCGAGGTCGTTCGCGGTGTTGTAGTACCACCCGAAATACTTGTCGAAGCCCGCGGTGTCTCCCATGAAGTTGACGGCCGCGTCGTCAGCATTGTTGGTCGAGACCGACGTCGGGCGCGTCGGATCTTCCTGGTGCGAGAGCGTCTGCAGTTTGCCCACGAGCGTCCGGCCCGCCGCGGTGTCCTCGACCTCGCTGGCGATCTGCCAGAAGATCACCGAGGGGTGGTTGTAGTTCTGCCGGATCAGCTCGATCAACTGCTGCTGCGTGTTGCTCGTGAACGCCGCCGTGCCCGGCACGGCCGTGACCAATGGCACCTCGGCCCAGGTGACGAAGCCGTTCTGGTCCATCAGGTCGAACATCTGCTCGGCGTGCGCGCCGTGCACGAGCCGCACCGCCGTCGCGCCCAGTTCCTTCAGCAGCGCGACGTCCTGCTTACGATCCGAGTCATTCACCGCCGTGCCCTTGCCGGCCCGGTCCTGGTGGATCGAGAAGCCGTGCAGGTCGTAGCTCTTGCCGTTCAGGGAGAATCCCTGGTTCGGATCAACGCGGAAGAATCTGAAGCCGACCGGCTGCACGACCTGGTCGAGCAGGGCGGTGCCGTCGTAGATCTGCGTGTAGGCGGTGTACAGGTATGGATCGTTCACGCCGTTCCACAAGTGCGGCGTGGTTACGGTCGCGTTCTGCACGGCTTGAACGGTCTTCCCCGCGGCGACCGCGACGTTGCTCGAAAGATTCGCCACGATGTTGCCCGCGGCGTCCGTGACGATTGTCTTCACCGTCGCCGTCCGCGTCGACACGTTCGCGTTGCGCACGTCGGTCCGCACTTCCAGGCCCGCCGACGCCGACGAGACGTTGGTCGTCTTCAGGAACACGCCCGGCGAGGCGTAGTCGAGCGGGCTGACCTGCAGGTTGTTGGTCACGATCAGGTGCACGTCCCGGTGCAGGCCGCCGAACATCGTGAAGTTGTGATACGCCGGCGCGACGTCGGGCGAATCCTGGTTGTTCACCTTCACCGCGATGACGTTGTCGGCACCAACCTTCACGACGTTCGTGACGTCCGCCGCGAACGCGGAGTACGCACCACGGTGGCTGGCCACCATCGTGCCGTTGACGTAGACGTCGGCGTTGATCGAGGCGCCGTCGACCTTCAGAACGAACCGCTTCCCCGCGAGTGCCGCATTGATCGTGTAATGCCGCCGGTACCAACCCGTGCCCTGGTGGTAATCGTTCCCGCCGTCGGCGCCGTCGGTGGCATTCCATGTGTGCGGAAGGTTCACACTCTGCCAAGCCGAATCCGCATACCCGGGCGCCTGCGCGCCCTTTGGGTTGGACTTGATGAACTTCCAACCCGCGTCAAGGTTGATGTCCGCCCGCGGGTCGACCGGCGCCGCGAACTTCGCTGCCACTGAGGCCGACAGTGTCAGTCGCCGCTCCAGCGGCTCGATCCACGCGGTATCGGAAAGATACGCCTTAGCGGCAGTAAAACGACGCGGTGAGGAACGACTCATCTTCGGCCCATCCGTGAACGGCACTTCCCCGAAACAACACCAAACTGCGCTCGGCAAGGTACGGCCATCCGCGTGCGATGCAAGCGCACATTTGGGCGAAATCACACGCGCGAGGTTCGGGGGCTCCGTCGTGTCCGGAACCCCCTGATGAGGGGGTTCGTTGAAAGACCTCGCAATGCTTTGGGTAGCTCCTGACAGATCCGACGAAACGGCTTCGCGGCCACGTGGCAGCGGGGCTTGGGCGCAATCGGAACCACCGACCGCCCCATCGGTTACCACCCGTTCTTGTCCGGCTCTGCCGGACATCAGAAAGGCGGATCAGTCATGTCACGGAACAGCTACCGCGTCGAGACCCGTTCGCTGAGCCACCCGTCATTCGAGTCGCTGGAAGGCCGTCAGTTCATGAGCGTTGGCACAACGTCGGTCGTGGCCTTGCCCGCGCCGGAAGTCCAGCCCGGCGGCAACGCGATCCTGGCCGAGGACGGCGACGTTCATGTGCCGACCGACTTCGGCGACGCGCCAAACGCGAACTACCGCACGCTGTTGGCGAACAACGGCGCGCGGCACACGATCCTGCCGGGGTTCTTCCTCGGCAACGGCGTCGACGCCGAGCCGGACGGCCAGCCGTCCAACAGCGCGCTGCGCGACGACTTCATCGGCGCCGACGACGAGGACGGCGTGAACATGCCGGCCGCGTTCGTGCCGGGCAACGCGTACGTCATCCAGGTGAAGTCCTCCGCGGCCGGCCGGCTCGACGCGTGGATCGACTGGAACCGGAACCGGCAGTTCGACGGCGGCCCGGAGCGCATCGCCGCCGGCATGGCAGTGGCGGCGGGGATCAACAACGTCGTCGTCAACGTGCCGGTGGGCATCGGCTTCGGTGGGACCTACGCCCGCTTCCGCCTTAGCCAGAACGGTGTGGCGCTGCCCTACGGCGCCGGCGGGTTCGGAGAGGTCGAAGACTACCACACGAAGATTGCCCCGCCCGGCGGTTGGGGTGGCGGCGGCGGGCACATCGGCGATGTCGCGCTTGACGCGACGGGTCGCTCGGGGAGCTTGGACTTCTCCGAGCAGTCGGTTGAAGCCGACGTGCTCGGCGACGATTCGGATTTGATCTAGCCCGATCCAGATCACCCGCGTGTTTGACAAACGGCCCCGCGTCGTCGCCCCGAGCGTTTGTATCGGGCGATGGCGCGGGGCCGCTGTCATTGAATCTTGCAACAATGAGCGGATCGAACCGAACCCGAACTTCATCCTTGTCTGATGTAGCGGGGGCTGCGACAATAATGTTCATTCGCCGCCCGTTTTTGTAGCGCCGCCGTGCAACTCGTCATGATCAGCAGCAGGGATTGAACGCCATGGCTTCGGAGGATCTTGCCAGCGCCACCCCCGCGGCGTCGCCGACCGGGCCGTCGGCGCCCAGCTCCACTTCCGCGGAGCCCACGGCCGGCAGCACCGCGCACAGCCGGCCGCCCGAGGGGTTCTTCGATCGGCTGCGCAACTCCCGCCCCCACATCGAACGGTACCAGCTTCTCGACGAGCTCGGCGAAGGCGGCATGGGCACGGTTTTCCGGGCCGAGCAGCGCGAACCGATCCGCCGGACCGTCGCGATCAAGCTGCTGAAGGTCGGAATGGATTCGAAGCAGGTTACCGCCCGCTTCGAGGCCGAGCGGCAGGCGCTGGCGCTGATGGACCACCCGCACGTCGCCCGAGTCTTCGACGGCGGCGTCACGCCGGAGGGCCGGCCGTATCTCGTGATGGAGTACGTCTCCGGCGAGCCGATCACGCGGTACTGCGATACCAAGCGCCTCTCGGTGCGCCGCCGGCTCGAACTGTTTGCTCAGGTCTGCGAAGCGGTCCAGCACGCGCACACCAAGGGCATCATCCACCGGGACATCAAGCCGACGAACGTGCTGGTGTGCGATGTCGGCCGCGGCGAGCCGGTGCCGAAGGTGATCGACTTCGGCGTCGCCAAGGCCGTCGCCGGGCCGCTGACCGACGGCACGCTGTTCACGCAGGTTGGGCAGATGATCGGGACGCCGGAGTACATGAGCCCCGAGCAGGCCGGCCCGGACGCGGAGGACGTCGACGCGCGGTCCGACGTGTACTCGCTGGGCGTGCTGTTGTACGAGCTGCTCGTCGGTTCGTTGCCGTACGAACAGCACCGCCTCCGCCGCGCCAGCCTTCCGGAAGTGCAGCACGTCCTGCGCGAGGTCGACCCGCCGACGCCGAGCAAGCGGCTCAGCCAGCTCACCAAAGCCGAGGCCGCCGACCGCGCGTCCCGGCGGCAGGTCGAGCCGGCCGAGCTGAGCGCGTCGCTGCGCCGCGAGCTGGAGTGGATCCCGCTGATGGCGATGCGCCGCGACCGCACGCAGCGGTACCGCACGGCGCAGGAGATGGCCGACGACGTGCGGAACTACCTCGCGGGCCGGCCGCTGATCGCGGCGCCGGAGTCGCGCGTGTATCGGCTTCGCAAGTTTCTCCGCCGCAACCGCGGTTCGGTCGCGGCCGGTGTGGCGGTGTTCGTCGTGCTGGTCGGCGGGATCGTCGCCGCACGCTGGCAGGCCGGTATCGCAGAAGCGCAGCGCGACGAAGCCCAACGCCAGCGCGTCGCCGCCGAGACGACGAGCCAGTTCCTGATCGACGTCTTCCAGGCCGCCGACCCGGCGTCGTCACGCGGGCGGGCGGTGCCGGCGATCGAGATCGTGCGCGGCGCGGTCGCACAGCTTCAGTACCGCTTTCGAGACCAGCCGCTCATCCGCGCCAATCTGCAGACGAACCTCGCGTACGTCCTGCAATCGCTCGGCGAGCCGGGCGAGGCCGAGCCGTTGATCCGCGACGCACTTGAGACCAGCCGCCGGCTGCTCGGCCAGGACCACCCCGAGACGATCGGCCGCATGAGCGGGCTGGGTCAGATCATCAACGACGCGGGGCGTCCCGCCGAAGCCGAAGACATGCTCCGCGACGCGCTGGCCCGCGCGCGGCGAGTCATGGGCGGCGAGGCCGAGCTCGTCTTCCGCGCCGAGCACCTGCTGGCGGAAGTCCTCCGCGCCCGCGGCAAGCCCGCCGACGCCGAGCCGCTGCAGCGGCATGCCCTGGAAGGCCGGCGAAGGGTCCTCGGGCCGGAGCATTCCGACACGCTCCGTTCGCTGAACGCCTGGGGCCTGACGCTGATGTCGTCGGGTCGTCTGCCGGAAGCCGAAGCGCCGCTCCGCGCGGCGCTGGAAGCACGACGGCGCACCCTGGGCACTGATCACCCGCAGACGCTGGGGTCGGCGAACGACCTTGCGGTGGTGCTCAAGGCGCTCGGTCGCGCCGCCGAGGCCGAACCGATCCTGCGAGACACGCTCGCTGCGCACCTTCGCGTTCACGGCGAGCGCCACCCCGAGACGATCGTCACGCTGAGCAACCTCGCCGGCGTGCTGAAGGACCTCGGCCGCGGCGCCGACGCCGAGCCGCTGTACCGACAGGCGCTGGCCGCCGCCCGGGCGACGTTCGGCGAAGAGCACCCCAAGACACTGATCGCCGCGAACAATCTCGTCGCGCTGCTTCAAGCGCTGGACCGCCCGGCCGAGGCCGAGCAGATGTGCCGCGACACACTGGCGGCGACCGAGCGCGTGCTGGGGCACGACCACCCGCAGACGCTGACGACCCGAAACAACCTGGCCACGCTGCTCCTATTGCAGGGGAAGGACAAGGTTGCCGAGGCCGAATCGTTACTGAGACAAGTCCTGGAGGGCACCCGCCGCCGGCTGGGTGACAAGCACCCCGAGACGCTCTCGTCGATCACGAATCTCGGCTTCGTGCTGTTCGTCGAGCGCAAGCTGCCGGAGGCCGAAGCGCTGCTGCGCGAATCGCTCTCCGGCTCGCGGGAAGCACTCGGGCCGAAGCACGCCTCAACGCTGAAGGCCGCGAAGTACCTGGCCCGCTGCCTGTCGCTACAGGGCCGCGAAAACGAGGCGGCGGCGATCCGCTCAGAATACAGCCTGCCCGCGCCGACAACGACCACGGCGCCGGCGAGTCCACCGTCTGTGCCGACGACAGTTCCCACGACCGCTACGGCGCGGTAACAAGCACATCGTGGCGAAGCCGTCCCGCCCTCGTGTGACCGCCTGCGTAGCGAAACGCGCGGGCAGGATGCCCTCGCCACCGTTCTATGTCCGACGACGATCCTGATCCCCTGATCACCCGCCCCAGCCTACTGGCCCGCGTGCGCGACCCGCGCGACGCCGGGGCGTGGGAGCAGTTCGTCCAGGTTTACTCGCCGGTCATCAACGGCTACCTCCGCCGCCGCGGGCTGCAGGACGCGGATGCCGCCGACGTCGCGCAGGAGACGCTGCAGGCCGTCGCCCGCGCGATCGGGGGGTTGGAGTACGACCGCGGCAAGGGCCGGTTCCGCGGCTGGCTGCTGACGATTACCCGCCGAAACCTGCTCGACCACCTCGCGAAGGCCCGCCGCACCGTTGCCGGAAGCGGCAGCGACGAGGTTCAGCAGGTGTTGGAATCCCAACCCGACCCGGCCGAGTCGCTCGCGTGGGATCGCGAGTGTGAACAGCAATTGGCGTGGTTCGCGATGCAGCAGGTGCAGAACGAGTTCGAGCCGCGTACCTGGCGAGCGTTCTACGCCACCGCCATCAAGGACCGGCCGGCACAGGACGTCGCCAACGAACTGCAGATGTCCGCCGGAGCCGTTTACATCGCCAAGAGCCGCGTGATGGCCAGGCTGCGGCGGGCGATCGAGGAGATCGAGGAGGCCGAGTGAGGAATGGCGCGTTGCTCGCATCGTCCACCAGGGGGCGAGGTTGCGAACGCCGAAAAGCGCTGCTAGGATTCCTGCGCACCGCCGGAGTAGCTCAATGGCAGAGCACCGCTTTCGTAAAGCGGGGGTTGTGGGTTCAAATCCCACCTTCGGCTTAGCCTAGTTTCTGCAAGGACTTATCATCCGCCCTCGCCCCGAAGAACTCGGGGCATTTTCATTCCACTTCGCGATTGCTAGGACCGCTTTCAGGTAGCACCATGGGCCTTATGGTTCGCTACGCGCCGGCGAACAAGAGCCGGGCGGGTCACGCTGCCGGCCGGCGACCGGTCCAAAGATTTTCTCCGTGACAGGGCATCTATGTTAGGTTAATGTAAGGTTAAACAAACGAACCGGTGCTGACGGCAGGGAGGAGGAGTGCGATGGATCGCGCAGCCCGTATCAGTGGCGGCATGACGGACTTGATGCCGCCGGGGGTGGAAGCTCGGCTTTACCAACAACGCATCGTCAATCGGGCGGTCGATTTGCTGACCGGCGAGGCCCGTAACGCGTCAGGAAAGCACGAGGCGGAAGCCGGCTCGGTCATGATCGAGAGCCCGACCGGCAGCGGGAAGACGGTCATGGGGCTGGCGGTCGCTCGGGCGCTGCAGCAGCGGTTCCGGATGACCGTCGGCTGGGCCGCGATGCGACGCAACCTGCTGAGGCAGGCGGCGGCGGAGAACGAGCGCTTCGGCTTTGGGCTCGACCTGCGCCTCATCTCGATGTTCGACCGTCGGCCGCCCGCGGTCGATCTGCTCGTCGTTGACGAAGCGCAGCACGACGGCGCGCTGTCGATGGCCAGCCTGCACGCGTTCATCAAGCCGCGCAAGATCCTCGGCTTGTCGGCCACGCCGTTCCGCAGCGACCGGATCAAGCTCTGCTTCGAACGCTGGATCCGCGACGCGGGGATTCACCGGCTGATCCAGGACGGCTACCTCAGCCCTTACCACCACTACACGATCCCGCGCTACACGCCCGAAGCCGTCGCCGAGACGTACGCGCGCGAGCCGCAGCGGTGGGGCCAGAGCCTGATGTTCTTCCACACGATGGCCGAGTGCCGGGCGTGCTGCCGGCGGCTGATCGAGCTGGGCATCGGGTGCGAGCTTGTCACCGCGTCGACCGACCGCGACCGGCAGATCGCGGACTTCGCCGCGGGGCGGGTGCCGGTCATGGTGAACATGCTGATCCTCTCCGAGGGCTTCGACTGCCCGAGCCTCCGGACCGTCTTCTGCCGTCCGAGCGGCCGGCTCTGCACGGTGCAGATGGCGGGGCGCGTGCTACGCCGGCACGCGGGGATACCGTTCAAGCAGGTGGTGCAGTGCGCCGAGACGCGATACCCGTTCCCGCGCACCGCCGCGCCAGCCGAGCAATACCTCTTCTGCCCGGACGAAGCCAGCGCCGGCGGCGGGGGCTGGCGGACGCTGAAGGCCAACGCGCGGCTGGACGCGATGACCGCGCGGATGCAGGAGCTGATCGCCGGCTCGCGCACGACGCTGCCGCAACTGCTCGTCCGTCACGCGACCGCCGCGGCGGCAGCCGGCTCGATGTCCCGCACCAGTGACCTCGAAGGTACCGGCCTTGAGCCCGGCATCCAGTGGCGGCGCCGCCGTCACTCATGGCAGCCGGGTTCGCCGCTGCTACGCCGCGATTGACCGCAGTCCCCCAACATCGGATCTCGCCCGCGTTCGTTCCGATCCGACCTGTTCCGATCCAGTTCGAACCGTCCGCTGTCTCATTCGAAGGAGCCACCCATGCCCACGAACCCACGGCCGAACAATGCAAGCAACCCCTCGCCCGCCCGCGCGCGGGAAGTCACAATCGATTACCGCAACGTCCCGGTCGGCGCGCTCCGCGCCGTCACGCTGACGAACCCGCGCACCGGCCGGGAGATGGCCACTGCGATCCAGGTCGACGGCGCGGCGTACACGCCGACCAAGCGGTTCTGGCGGTCGCTGTTCCAGCGGTTCGGGCTGAACGAGCAGGTCTTCCGGTACTTCAAGTACGAGGAAGTCTTCGCCCGCGTCGTCTCGATGAACCCCGACGCGCGTCTGCGGATCTGCGTCGAGCAAACGCCGGCCGCCGAAGCCGCGTCGGACGACAACCCGCTGGCACGCCGCCGGCTGCTGGCCGTTTCGAACCCGCGCCGGCCGGTCCTCGGGTACGACGACGCGATCACGCTGCTCCGCCGCCACACGGGCGACGGGAACGCCTCCGGCGGCGGGGGCGTGTCGTACCACGACGGCGTGATCAATAGCGTCCACGTCCCGCGCTCCGGCGAGCACGGCTTCGACATCGGCCCGGACCGCTTCCACAACCGCTTCGTCGTCGAAGTCCCCGTCGACGGCTTCGGCGACCCGCGGATCTTCCTAAGCCTGTTGCGGCAGGTCTGCTCGAACGGCGCGGTCGGTTACTCGCGCGCGTTCCGCAGCGACGTCCGCGTCGGCAACAACGACGCCGCGTATACACTCGAGCGCGCCCTCGGTCAGTTCGACCACGACGAGGGCTTCGCCGCGCTGCGACAGCGGTTCGAATCGGCGCAGAAGTCATGGGCGTCGCTCCGCGAAACCGTCGCGCTGCACCAGGTGCTGGGCCGGATCTCGGGACGCCGACACGACTTCGACCTGACCGGCAGCGGCGACGACACCGCCCCACGCGGTCACGGTGTGCGGCTGCAAGCAGAGCTGAACAAGGTCGCCGGCGACCGCCACGCGCTGTACGGGCTGGCGAACCTCGACGCGCTGTCGTCGAAGCGCCAGCGCGTCCTGCCCGCCAAGTGCCGCGTGTACGACTTGATCAACTTCGCGAGCGAAGTCGCGACCCACCGCGCGGGCCCGGACTCCCGTTACCGATTGCAGGCGTTCATCGGTACGCTGATCTCCGACGAATACGACCTTGAGGGCACCGCGGAGCGCGTCCCCGAGTTCAAGGACCTGTTCGCGAACGTCAACTGAACGGTTCACGTTGTACGACAAGTGCAGGCGCGCCGTGCGCTCATCGTAGCCCCGAACGCAAGTTCGGGGGCATCAACCCCGGACTCGCGTCCGGGGCTACGATGAAGCTCTACCTGCACGCACGTTCGGACCTCGGGACACCGTCCCAACGATCGATTACGATTCACCCCGCACGTCCGTAACGGCGCCAGCGCCCGAGGTGAATCGCACATGCCCGACAGACCCGACGACGATCCCCGACAATGGCAGCACATGGTAGACGGCCTGCGCCGGGGGGACGACGCGGCTGCGCGGGAGTTCTGGTCGCGATACGGGCCGCTCATGCGCGCCGTCGCCGACCAGCACCTCTCGCCCGGGTTGCGGCGTCGGGTCGAACCCGAGGACGTGGTCCAATCCGTCTGCCGAACCTTCTTCCGTCGCGCCGCGGCGGGGGAGTTCCAGCTCGCAGACAGCCAGGCGTTGTGGCGGCTGCTGTGCGCGATCACCGTCACCAAGGTCCGCGAGCAGGCCCGGTTCCACGGCCGCGCGAAGCGCGGGGTGAAGCGCGAAGTCCCGCTCGACCGTCCCGTTACCAACACCGGCGATTCCGACGCCGGCTCCAGCCACTTCGCCCCCGCCTCGAAGCACGCGTCGCCCGCTGAAGCGGCCGCGTTCGCGGATCAGTTCCGGTCCATCATCGAAGCGCTGGACGAGGAGGAGCGCCAGGTCGTGTGCCTGAAGCTCGATGACTTCACCAACGATCAAGTCGCCGAGAAGATCGGCTGCTCGGAACGCACCGTCCGCCGGTTGATGAAGGAAGTGCAGGGGAAGCTGGCCAAGGTCCTGGACGCCCAAAAGGCGTGAGCCGCAAGCGGGACCGGCAGCACAGCACATTAGGAAAAGCGCTGACGAGGAAGGAGGGCCTTAGGCGTACACCACGCGGTCGGCCTCACTCGTTCCCCGTCAGGTTTGCTGTCTGATGGTTCCTGGGGTTGCACCCATTTCGTCACTGATTCACCACCCGCACGAACTCGTAATGCGCCAAGTACGGCCGGCAGTTGGCGTATCGCATGATGTCGTACCAGCCCTTGTCCGCGCCACCGTAATCAACGCCGCCGTCGTTGTAGACGGTTACGAAGTAGCGTGCGTAGGTGCCGCTCTGGACGACCTGGTTCGTTCGCGGGTCGACCTGCTGCCAGCCGATCGTGACCGAGTACAGATAGCCGGAACGATTGTTGTTCGCCTCGGCGGGTTGGGCGCTGGCGAATAGCGACGTCATCATCGCAACCAGAATTGTGAATCGAATTCCACGTGATTGCAGCGTGCTCATGTCGTGCTCCGATCAGAAGTTAATGTTGCACCGCCCGGCGGCGGCTACACCAGGCTAATTGCCTCGCGTAGCGGTCGGCGGTCAGGTCCCTGAACGTGGGGCATGAGCCCTCATCGTTCGGGGTGGCTCGGTGTCTACATGGGTGGCCGGCGCGTTTTCGTTACAATGACGCCGGCCTCTGGGGCACTTCTGTATGGCGGTTCAGGAGACGAAATCCGGGCGGGTGGACGAGGCGGCACGCCGGCGGTTCGAGCAGGCGTGGCATCAGGGCCGGCCCGCGCCTCTCGAATCGTTCCTGCCGCCGCCGGAGGACCCGTGCCATTCGGCGACGCTGGAAGAGCTGATCCACGTCGAGCTGGAGATGGCGTGGAAGCATAAGAGCCGGAGCTCGGGTTCGGCGAGCAGCGGAAGCGACCCGGCGGCGCAGACGTTGGCCGACGATCTCTCCGACGGGCCGCGCGTCGAATCGTATCTCGCGCGGTTTCCGCAGTTGGCGCAGCCCGAGATCCTCGGGCGGTTGCTCGAACAGGAGTATTTCGTCCGCCACCGATACGGCGACCGGCCTTCCCTCGAGTCCTACCGCGCCCGTTTTCCGAACCTGTCACTTCCGGATCTTAGCGTCATCAGTCGCGGCGACAGCGGGAGCGACGACGCGCCGACCTCGCCGATGCCGGGCGGCGTGCCGGAGCCGCATGACGAGGTGCCGACGAGGGTCGAGGTACCCGGCTACGAGATCCTCGCCGAGCTCGGCCGCGGCGGGATGGGTGTCGTCTACAAAGCCCGGCACCTCAGCCTGAAGCGCACCGTTGCGCTCAAAATGATCCTGCACGGCCCGCTGGCGGCGTCGGAGCACGTCGCGCGGTTCCGCGCCGAGGCCGAGGCGGTCGCCCAATTGCAGCACCCGAACATCGTGCAGGTCTACGAGATCGACCAGCACGAGGGCCGGCCGTACATCGCGCTTGAGTTCGTCGACGGCGGGAATCTCGCGAAGCAACTGAATCACACGCCGCAGCCGCCGGACAAAGCCGCCGCGATAATCGAGACACTGGCGCGGGCGATGCACGCGGCCCACGTGAAGGGCATCATCCACCGAGACCTCAAGCCCGCGAACGTGCTGATTACGACGGACGGCACGCCGAAGATCACCGACTTCGGGCTCGCGAAACGACTCGACGAGGAGGGCTCCGACTCACCCGCGATCACCCGCAGCGGTGACGTGTTCGGCACGCCGAGTTACACGTCCCCCGAGCAAGCCGCCGGGCTTACCAAGGACGTGACGGCGGCGACGGATGTGTACGCGCTGGGGGCGATCCTCTACGAGATGCTGACCGGCCGCCCGCCGTTCAAGGCGGCGACGCCGGTGGACACGATGATGCAGGTGATCCGCGAGGAGCCGGTGCCGCCGACGCGGCTCCAGCCGCGACTCCCGCGCGACGTCGAGACGATCTGTCTCGAGTGCCTGAGCAAGGACGCCCGCAAGCGCTACGCAACTGCCGATGCGCTGGCGGAAGACCTGCGGCGCTTCCGTGCCGGCGAGCCAATCCTCGCCCGACCCGTCGGTGCGATCGAGCGAGTGTGGCGCTGGTCGAAACGAAATCCGAAGCTCGCGGCCGCCATCGCGTTCGCGGCCATCGCGCTGGCAACCACCGCAGCAGTCTCGGTCTCGTTCGCGATACATGCGCGGCAGTCAGCCACGACGATCGCACAGAAGCAGCAGGAGACGCAGACGGCGTTGGAAGAAACGCAACGGCAGCGGCACGCGGCGCAGGTACTGTCGGCAGGACTCTTGCTCGATCAGGCGCTGGAGACGTGCCGGTTGGGAAACGTGCCGGTCGGCATGCTGCTGCTGGCCCGGAGCCTCGAGCAGGCGCCGCCCGATGCGGCCGACCTGCAGCGGGCGATCCGTCTGAACCTCTTTCCAGCACAGTGGGATCCGAAGCTTGGAATTCACGTGACTTGAAGTCGCGGCC
>JADMIO011101912.1_pt1 | contig 62104 bp, 51 predicted proteins | sample 8958161 | NCBI WGS metagenome assembly JADMIO01 (sample SAMN16585339, study PRJNA669376) | soil metagenome | isolation source: Crop rotation soil | place: USA: Cullars Rotation, Alabama | collected 2011 | reverse complement strand
CGCGACTTCAAGTCACGTGAATTCCAAGCTTCGGATCCCACTGTGCTGGAAAGCGGCGCTCGACGGGATTGTCCGGCCCGAACTTGCCGAGCGTCTCGGCGAGGTAGTCGAGGATCACGCCCGACTGGCACAGCACCGCGCCGCGATGCTCGAGCATCGGCACTTCGCCCATCACGTTCATCGCACGGTAGGCAGGCGTCTTCGTCTCGCCGTTGAAATAGTCGACGAACCGCGGCGCCCAGTCCGCGTGCGCGAGCTCGAGCGCGAGCGCCGGCTTGTACGCGTTCCCGGATTGGGCGAAGCAGTGGAGCACGTAGTCCGACATCGTCGCATCTCCCTCGGGAATTCCGAAAGGTCTTCGCAGCGGCGAACCGCTAGAACCCGCCCGTCGCGAGCCAGCGTTCGACCTGGTCCAAGCGGTCGAGGCCCCAGAACGGCTCGCCGTCGACTACGATGAACGGCGAGCCGAACACGCCGCGCGCGATGGCCTGCTCGACCTCGCGTTTCAACGCATCCTTCATCGCCGGGTCGTCGACGGCCGCACGGGCCTCCGCCGCGTCGAGGCCCTCGCGCGCCGCGACGGACGCCGCGACGCCGGGGTCGGAGATGTCGAGTCCCTCGGTGAAGAATGCCCTGTACATGCCCTTCAGCACACGCACGGCGAGCGCCGGGTCGCGTGTCTTCGCCCACAGCACGATGCGCGCAGGCGCCTGGCTCGCGATCGGAAACTTCGAAGGCATGCGGAAGCCGGGGATGCCGTGAAAGCGCGCGCTGCGCTCGAAGTCGCGCCGCGAGTAGTCACCCTTGAGCGGCACCATCGTGAGCGGGGCCGCCCCAGTCTCCTTGAACACCACGCCGAGCAGCATCGGATGCCAGTCGACGGAGCGGCCGTACTTCTCCGCCAGCGCCTCGATCTTCTGCGCCGCGAGGAAGCCGTAGGGCGAGGAGAAGTCGAAATAGAAATCGATTGGTGCGGCCATCCCTCACCCCGCTTCTGGTCGTTCTTCAGCCGGCAAGCGCACGGCCGATCACGAGCCGCTGGATCTCGCTCGTCCCTTCATAGATCTGGCACACGCGCACGTCGCGATAGATCCGCTCGACGGGAAAGTCGGCGACGTAACCATAGCCGCCGTGCACCTGGATCGCAGCGGAGCATACCCGCTCCGCCATCTCGGAGGCGAAGAGCTTCGCCATCGACGCCTCCTTGAGGCACGGCTGCCCCGCGTCACGCAGCGATGCCGCGTGCCATACGAGCTGACGGGCGGCCTCGATCTCCGTCGCCATGTCCGCGAGCTTGAAGCTGACCGCCTGGTGCAGGGCGATCGCCTTGCCGAACGCAACCCGGTCGCGCGCGAAGGCGAGCGCGGCCTCGAGCGCGGACCTCGCCATGCCGACGGCCTGCGCCGCGATGCCGATGCGACCGGCCTCGAGGTTCGAGAGCGCGATCCGATACCCCTCGCCTTCGCGGCCAAGGAGGTTGGCCGCCGGAACGCGGCAGCTCTCGAACGTGAGCTGCGCCGTGTCCGACGCGCGCTGGCCGAGCTTCTCCTCGACACGCGCGACGTTGAATCCGGGCGTCGACGTCTCGACGACGAACGCCGAGATGCCTTTCTTGCCCGCCGCCTTGTCGGTCACCGCGAACACGATCGCGACGTCGGCATTCTTGCCCGTCGTGATGAACTGCTTGACCCCGTTCAGCACCCACGAATCGCCGCTGCGCTCCGCGCGCGTCGCGATGGCTCCGGCATCGGACCCGACCTGCGGCTCGGTCAGGCAGAAGCAGCCGAAGCGCTCGCCCCGCGCCAGCGGCGTCAGGTATTTGTCCTTCTGGGCATCTGTGCCGAACGCGTGGAGCGGGCCGCACACGACGGAGTTCTGCACGCTGACGATCGTCGACGTCGCGCCGTCGCCGGCGGCGATCTCCTCGAGCGTGACGGCAAGCGACAGGTAGTCCATCGCGGCGCCGCCGTATTCCTCTGGCACCACCATTCCCAGCGCGCCCAGCGCGCCGAGCGCGTGCAGCGCTTCGCGCGGAAACGTGTGCTCGCGATCCCAGCGCGCCGCGTGCGGAGCGAGCTCGTCGCGCGCAAACGCCCGCATCGTGTCGCGAACCAGCGCCTGCTCTTCGGTCAGCAACATGGCCGCAAGGCGCGCGCGGCGCCACGGGGTTGTCGCTCACGGCAACGACGGGTCATGGCCGTTCCTGCCACGCGAGCCGCAACGCGAGCGTGCCGAACACGACGGCAAGCGCCCGGCGGCTCCAGCGGCCCCATCCCGCGCGCCGTGCGAACCAGCCGCGGACGCTCGCCGCCGCCAGCACGAACAGCGAGTCGCCGGCGAGGACGATCACGAGCTGCGTGCAGGCGAGCAGCAGGCTTTGCGTCAGCACGCTGCCTTGCGCGGGCGACACGAACTGCGGAAAGAAGGCGAGCTGGAACAGCGCGACCTTCGGATTGAGGATGGCGGTCAGCAAGCCCTGGCGAAAGAGCTGCGCGGCCGGAAGCCGCTCCGGCGCGGCTTGCGCCGCGGCTGCGTCGCGCGTGCGCCACGTGACGAACGCGAGCCACGCGAGGTACGCCGCGCCGAGCCAGCGCACGACCTCGTAGGCAAGAGGCACCGCCGCCAGCAGCGCGGACAGACCGAACGCGGCGGCGAGCGCATGAAGCGCGAATCCCGACGACGTCCCGGCCAGCGACACGAAACCGGCAGCGCGGCCCTGCGCGAGCGTGCGCGAGACGAGGTAGAGGATGCTCGGTCCCGGCGTCGCCACGAGCGCGACGCACGCCACGCAGAACAGGAGCCAGGTATCAATGGGCAACATCAATAGGCAACATCAATGAGCGACATCAAAGCGCAACATCGGTGGGCGCGCCATCGCTACAGCAGCTCGATCGCCATCGCGGTCGCTTCGCCGCCGCCGATGCAGAGGCTCGCGACGCCTCGCTTCTTGCCGTGCTTGCGCAGCGCGCCGAGCAGCGTCACGACGATCCGCGCTCCCGATGCGCCGATCGGATGGCCCAGCGCGCACGCGCCGCCATGGACGTTGACCTTGTCGTGCGGGATGCCGTGCTCCTTCATCGCGGCCATCGTGACGACCGCGAACGCCTCGTTGATCTCGAAGAGATCGACGTCCTTCGTCGTCCACCCCGTCTTGCGGTACAGCTTTTCGATCGCGCCGACGGGGGCCGTCGTGAAGAGGCCAGGCTCCTGCGCATGCGTCGCGTGCGCGACGATCACCGCGAGCGGCGCGAGCCTGCGCTTTTCGGCCGTGGACCGGCGCATCAGGACGAGCGCCGCCGCGCCGTCGGAAATCGAGCTCGAATTCGCCGCGGTGACGGTGCCGTCCTTGCGGAACGCCGGCTTCAACTGCGGCACCTTGTCGGGCGAGGCCTTGGCGGGCTGCTCGTCCTTGTCGATCACGACGTCGCCCTTGCGTCCGCTGACCGTCACCGGCGTCGTCTCCCACCCGAACGTGCCGTCGTTGTTCGCCCCGAGAGCGCGCGAGAGAGACGTGAGCGCGAACGCGTCCTGCGCTTCGCGCGTGAATCCGAACGTCGCGGCGCAATCCTCGGCGAACGTACCCATGAGGCGGCCCTTGTCGTATGCATCCTCGAGGCCGTCCAGGAACATGTGGTCCTGCACCGTCTGGTGACCCATCCGGTAGCCGCCGCGCGCCTTGGGCATGAGGTACGGCGCGTTCGTCATGCTCTCCATGCCTCCGGCGACGACGATGTCGGCGGAGCCCGCGACGATGAGATCGTGCGCGAGCATCGCCGCTTTCATCGCCGAGCCGCACATCTTGTTGACCGTGGTGCATCCGACGGCCAGCGGAATGCCCGCCTTGAGCGACGCCTGGCGCGCCGGCGCCTGTCCCTGGCCTGCCGGCAGCACGCACCCCATGATCACTTCGTCGACCTCGTCGGGACGTATCCCCGCGCGCTCGACGGCGGCCTTGATCGCCGCCGCGCCCAGGTCGCTCGCCGACAGCGACGAGAAGTCGCCCTGGAACCCGCCCATCGGCGTGCGGGCGGCGCCGACGATTACGATTGGATCGTTGAGCATTGCATCGCCCCCGGAATCACTTCGTCTGGTTGAAGAGCTCGCGGCCGATCAGCATCCGCCGGATCTCGGAGGTTCCCGCGCCGATCTCGTACAGCTTCGCGTCGCGCCACAGTCTTCCGGTCGGATAGTCGTTGATGTAGCCGTTGCCGCCGAGGCACTGGATCGCCTCGCCGGCGATTCGCGTGGCATTCTCGCTCGCGAACAGGATCGCGCCTGCCGCGTCCTTCCGCGTCGTCTCGCCCCGGTCGCAGGCCTGCGCGACCGCGTAGACGTAGGCGCGCGCCGCGTTGAGCGTCGTGTACATGTCGGCGAGCTTCCCCTGGATGAACTGGAACTCGCCGATCGGCTGGCCGAATTGAACGCGCTCGTGGACGTAGGGAATCACGACGTCGAGGCACGCGGCCATGATGCCGAGCGAGCCGCCCGCCAGCACCGCGCGCTCGTAATCGAGGCCGCTCATCAGGACGTTGACGCCGCGGCCTTCGGCGCCGAGCACGTTGTCTGCCGGCACTTCGCAGTCGTCGAACACGAGCTCGCACGTGTTGGACCCGCGCATGCCGAGCTTGTCGAGCTTCTGCGCGGTGGAAAAGCCCTTCATCCCGCGCTCGATCAGGAAGGCGGTCACGCCCCTTGGCCCCGCGCGGTCGTCGGTCTTCGCATAGACGACGAGCGTGCTCGCGTCCGGCCCGTTGGTGATCCACATCTTGCTGCCGGTAAGCACGAACCGATCGCCCTTGCGGTCGGCGCGGAGCCGCATCGACACGACGTCGGACCCTGCTCCCGGCTCGCTCATCGCCAGCGCGCCCACGTGCTCGCCCGATACGAGCTTCGGCAGGTACCTGCGCTTCTGCTCGACGCTGCCGTTGCGCTGGATCTGGTTGACGCACAGGTTCGAGTGCGCGCCGTACGACAGTCCGACGGAAGCGGACGCCCTGCTGATCTCCTCCATCGCAATCACGTGGGCGAGGTAGCCCATCGCCGTGCCGCCGAATTCCTCGCCTACCGTGATGCCCAGCAGGCCCAGGTCGCCCATCTTCGGCCACAGGTCCATCGGAAAGGCGTTCTCGCGATCGATCTCGGCCGCGCGGGGCGCGATCTCGTCGGCGGCGAACTGGCGGACGGTCGAGCGCAGCATGTCGATCGTCTCGCCGTGATGGAAATCGATCGCGGGAAAATCCTGCATCGTCGCCCCCTCCGCCCGTCATCCGCGCCTGCCGCCCGAAGGCGGCGACCTGTCGCCATTGTAACGTTTACGTAAACGTCAATGTTGCGCCATCAACTCTCGGCGCGGCTCGTCCCGGGGTCCATGCTGCCGTTACCTTCCGCGGACCCCAGCTTGAGCCGCCGGCGGCAATCGCGCTCGATGAATGCGATTTCCGCCAGCACCGCGTCGATGTCCTCCCGCTGCTGGTTGAGCATCGCCCGCCGGTCCGCCAGCATCTGCAGGAACTTCGCGAGCTGCGCCCGCTCGTTGCCGGCCGTCGCGTAGATGTCGAAGAGCTCGCGTATTTCCGCCAGCGAGAGGCCGAGCCGCTTGCCGCGCAGGATCAGCTTGATGCGCGTGCGCTCGCGCTCTCCGTACACCCGGGCGACGCCCCTTCGGCGGGGTGCCAGCAGCCCCTCGTCCTCGTAGAAGCGTATCGCCCGCGTCGTCAGGGCGAATTCCTGCGCGAGGTCGGAGATCGAATAGGTGGGTGCCGGCCGCTCGGAAGCGGTCGGCACGGGGCGGCCGCCGGAGGCGTTGACGGTGGGCATCGCGAGGCAAGGCGACGCGGGATCCGCATCGAACGAGAGTGTCACGATAGCATATCGGGTTGACAGCGCCGGGGACCGCCCGGGTATGCTGCGGCGCGCAAAAGCGATCCAATCCAACCCAATGCGCGATCCCTCCCCCGTCGTTTCCGCTCTCAGCTATCCGGTCGACGCCCCGCCTGCCGCCGGCGAAGTCACCGAGATCGCGCCGGGCGTGCTGTGGCTGCGGATGCCGCTGCCGTTCGCGCTCGACCACATCAACCTGTGGCTGCTGCGCGAGAAGGCCGGGGGCGCGACGCTCGTCGACACCGGCTTCGGGGACGGCCCGACACGCGCGGTGTGGGATCGCCATTTCGGCGCCACGCTTTCGTCGATGCCGATCGGCCGGATCATCGCGACGCACTACCACCCCGACCACTTCGGCAACGCCGCCTGGCTCTCGCAGCGCTACGGGTGCGGCATCGCGATGACCCACTCCGAGTACATGACGGCGCACGCCGCCGCCGGCCAGTTCGCAGGCTATGCCGCGGACAGCGTCATCGACCTCTTCCGCCGCCATGGAATGGAGGACGGCCACGTTGCCGCGCTTGGCAGGCGAGGCAACGCCTATCGCCGGGGCGTTCCGGAGCTGCCGCAATCGTTCGACCGGATCGTGGGCGGCGACGTCCTGGATGCCGGCGATGGCCGCTGGCGCGTGCTCATCGGCCGCGGGCACTCGCCGGAGCACGCGTCGCTGTACTGCGCCGACCGCGGGATCCTGATCTCGGGCGACATGCTGCTCCCCCGCATCTCGACCAACGTCAGCGTCAGCGCCATCGAACCCAACGCCGATCCGCTGCGCCGGTTCCTCGATTCCCTCGGTGCCTTCGCGCACCTTCCCGAGGAGACGCTGGTGCTGCCCTCGCACGGGCTGCCGTTCCGGGGAATCGGGGTGCGTATCGCGCAGCTGCGCGCGCATCACCATGCGAGGCTCGGCGAGCTGGAGCAGGCGCTCGAGGCCGCTTCGGCGCCGATGAGCGCGGCAGACCTGGTCCCGGTGCTCTTTCGCCGCGAGCTCGACATCCAGCAGCGCTACTTTGCAATGGGCGAGGCGATCGCCCACCTCAACTTTCTCTGGCAGGCGGGCAAAGCGGAACGGCGCATCGAGGACGATCGGGCGATACGATTCGCCCCGCGCGTAGGATAATCTACCCTCGCCAGTCACTCATCCCTTGGGAAATCATCCGATTCCCGGCCGAGGGATTGTCATTCGGTCGAGCCAGCCCCAATTCCAACGAAAGCCGCCATGTCCGCAACCGCCAACACCCGCGCCGTCCCCTCTCCTGCGCCGGCAGTGACCCACGACCCCGTCGCGCTCGCCGATTCGCTGCGCAGCGCCGCGGAAAAGAGCGCGAAGGTGATCGGCGACTTCGCCGCGCGCCAGGCGGAGTCCGGCAAGTCGCTCGTCGCCGACGAGCTCGGGATCGGCAAGGCGTTCATGGAGCTCGCCGCGAAGATGCTTGCGAATCCGTACCGGCTCGCCGAATCGCAGATGAACCTGTGGTGGAACTACATGAACCTGTGGCAGGCGTCGACGATCAAGCTCCTGGGCGGGGCGCCCGAGCCGGTCGCGACACCCGGCAAGGGCGACAAGCGCTTCAAACACGAGGACTGGGAGCAGCACTTCCTGTTCGATTACATCAAGCAGAGCTACCTCATCGCCGCCGACGCGCTGCACGATGCCGTCGGCAACGTCGAGGGCCTGGACGACGCGACCAAGCGCAAGGTCAACTTCTTTACCCGCCAGTACATCGACGCGCTCGCGCCGTCGAACTTCGCGCTCACCAATCCCGAAGTGTTCCGGGAGACGATCGCCACCGGGGGCCAGAACCTCGTCAAAGGGCTGCACAACCTCCTCGACGACATCGAGCGCGGCGACGGCCAGCTGCGGATCTCGATGACGGATCCCAAGGCCTTCGAGCTCGGCGTCAACATCGCGACGACACCGGGCAAGGTCGTCTTCCAGAACGAGCTGCTGCAGCTCATCCAGTACGAGGCAACCACGGCGAAGGTCGCGAAGCGACCGCTGCTCATCATCCCGCCGTGGATCAACAAGTACTACATCCTCGATCTCCGCGAGAAGAACTCGTTCGTGAAGTGGGCGACCGACCAGGGCCTCACGGTCTTCGTGATCTCGTGGGTGAATCCCGACGGCAGGCTCGCGCACAAGGACTTCGAGGATTACCTCACGGAAGGCACGCTCGCGGCGCTCGGCGCGGTCGAGAAAGCCACCGGCGAAAAGGAAGTCAACGCCGTGGGGTACTGCCTCGGCGGCACGCTCCTCGCGGCCACGCTCGCCTACATGGCCGCCACCAAGGACAAGCGGATCGTCAGCGCGACGTTCATGACGTCGCTCGTCGACTTTTCGCGCGCCGGCGAGCTCGAGGTGTTCATCGACGACGAGCAGGTTGCCTCGCTCGAGCGGAAGATGAACGAGCGCGGCTATCTCGAAGGCAGCGAGATGGCGAACACGTTCAACATGCTGCGCTCGAACGATCTCATCTGGTCGTTCGTCATCAACAATTACCTGCTGGGCCGCGACCCGTTCCCGTTCGATCTCTTGCACTGGAACTGCGACTCGACGCGGATGCCCGCGAAGATGCACAGCTTCTACCTGCGCAACATGTACATGAAGAACCTGCTGCGCGAGCCCGGCGGGATCACGCTCGCGAACGTGCCCATCGACCTGTCGAAGATCACCGTGCCGACGTACTTCGTGTCGGCGATCGAGGATCACATCGCGCCGTGGAAGACGACGTATGCCGGGCCGCAGCTCGTGTCGGGCAAGTCGCGATTCGTGCTGTCGGGCTCCGGTCACATCGCCGGCATGATCAACCCGCCGGCAGCGAAGAAATACGGCTACTGGACCAACGACAAGCTCCCCGAGACCGCCGACGCCTGGCTCGAGGGCGCGAAGCAGCACGAGGGATCCTGGTGGGAGAACTGGCGCGCCTGGCTCCACCCCCACGACGGCGCTTCCGTCCCCGCGCGAGTGCCCGGGAAGGGCAAGCTCAAGGTGATCGAGCCGGCGCCCGGCGCTTACGCCCGCATTCGCGCGGACGAAACGTGACCGCGCAGGCCCTTGTCGAACCGCCAGGCGCTGACAGGAGAACCGTTATGAGACATTCAGCAATGCACGCCATTTGCGCCGCCGCCGCGGCGCTCTCGTTGTTCGCGGCATCCGGAGCCATCGCGCAGACCTGCAACGATTGCGGACAGGTCGTCTCGGTCCGCTTCGTCCAGGAAAAAGGCAAGTCGTCGGGATTGGGCGCCGTGGTCGGGGGTGTCGCCGGCGGAGTGCTGGGACATCAGATCGGCAGCGGCACCGGGCGCACGGTGGCGACGGTCGCGGGCGCTGCCGGCGGTGCCTATGTCGGCAACACCGTCGAGAAGAACAAGAACAAGAACAGCTATTGGCTCGTCTCGATCAAGATGGACACCGGCAACACGAGAAGCTTCCACTACTCGAGCGAGCCCGCGGTGCACGAAGGCGAGCGCGTGAAGCTCGTCGACGGGGGCCGGCGGCTCGCGCTCGTCGCGAAGTAGGCGCCTCGTCAGCGCCGCGGCTCGGGCGCCGACGGCGGCTCGGGCATCGACCTCCCCGCCCCTGTGCCGCTGCCTGCAGTCGCTGCGGGCGGATGCGCCGGCGGGCTCGGTACACTCGGCACCGGAGCAGCCACAGGCGGCGCACCTCGCGGCGCAACGCTGATCGGGGTGGCCGGTGCCGGTATCTGAGGTAGTGCGCTGGATCCGGAAGACGCCGGCACTGCCGGGGGCGTCGAGCGCGGCTGCATCCGTTGGGGCGGAACATCCCCGGCCGGAACGGCGCCCCGATGAGTGCCGTACGCGGGCGCAGGGATCTCCAGCCCGCGCTGGGATGGCGCGGGCCCGGGCCTTGCCGGCGCGGCCAGAGCGGACGTCGGGGGCTGAAGCGTTCCCGTGACGGGCGCGCGCGACGCCGTCGGGGGTTGCGACGAGCCTGGCCGCGTGGGCGCCGTCGTCGGCACGGGCGTCGGCGCCAGCGGGCGCTGCCGTGCCGCGGAAGCCGCCTCCGCCGCCGGGACTCTCGCATAGGTCGAGGCGGCGCGCGGAACGCTGCTCGAATCGGACGGCGGTCGTGGCGCCTGCCTCTCTTCCAGGCGTATGGGCGGAACGCTCCTCATCGGCGTCGCCGACGAGGCAAGATCGCCGGGCACGCTCACGAGGTTCGGACGCACGGGCGCACGGCCGGCGAGCGTGACGGCGGGAACCGCCGACAGCGCGCCGGGGACGGCGAGATTGACATGCCGCGCGGGCGGCGCGCTCGCGGTCGGGTCGACGCCGTAAGGCCGGTTGAATCGCGCCCAGCAGTTGGCCGAGCACCGCCGCCAGCCGGGGTAATAGGGCTCGCGCCAGCCGAGCGGGACCCAACCGTACAACGGCCTGCCGCCCGCGATACCGACGCCGAAGCGGGGGCCCCCGTACCACGCGACCAGCGCGGGCGCCCACGCAGGGCGCGCGACATACCCGCCGGGGCACCAGCCCCAGCGGCCGCCGATGAACGCCCAGCGGCCGTAGTGGAACGGCGCGTAGCCCCAGGGCGCGCTGTCGACCCAGGTCGGCCCCCATCCGCCGATGTCGACCCAATAGCCGTCGCTGTAGGGCGCCCAGTCCGGGGCCGCGGCATAGGGGAACCAGACCGGACCGTATTCGCGCGTGTTCTGCCACGCGCCGTATCGGTCGAGGTCCGAAGCGCCCACCATTTGCCGCGAGACGTAGGCGGCCGAGCGCGATCCCTCGTAGCCGCGGTCGCGATTCGCGCTCCAGGTGTCGAAGCCGTCGGCCGCCTGCGCATAGCGGACTTCGGAGACGACCGGTTCGCCGCCGCCGATCGCGATCGCCTGCCCGGCCAGCACCTGCCGCGCCGCCGTCGGAAGCGCGACCGCCGCTTCCCCCTCGCGCACGATGAGCGACGTGGTCTCGCGATCGGGCGCGACGTCGATGCGATAAAGGCCCGGACGCAACAGCGTGAGGTGCGAGTTCGGCGTGTCGACGAACGTCGCGTCGCCGGGATCCTGGACGCGCACGCGCACGATCACGCGTCCCTGCGCGACGAACAGCGTGAGCTGCCGGTCGTCGAGGCGCGCGACGTGCACGTTCGTGTCGCCCGCGACCCGAAACTGTCCTCCGCCGTAGTCGATCTCGGCGCGGCCATCCGCCGACGCCCAGAGATTGGCGCCCGACGTGATCGGGTAGTTGGTGCCCACCGGCTGCCAGTCGTCGGGCTTATCCTGCGTCGAGAACAGGATCTGTCCCGCGAAATCGGCCAGGCGGCCTACGCGTGCCGGCAGCTCCTCGTCCTGCGCGGGCGCGGCCACCGCCGAGGTGGCGAGCGACAGCGCGACGACGGCGATCGCGACATGACGCCAAGCCGTGCGCCACCATTGCGGCCGCGCCCGTTCGCCATCGAGCCTGACGTTGTGTCTCATCGTGCAACATAAACGGGGCGGCGCGAGCACGGGTTGACCCAATGCCGGTGAAAGCCCTGCTCGATTCGGCTAAGATAGCCGTCCATTCAACAGCTACGCGCTCTTCAACCTGGGCGCGAGCACCGAGCTCGGCGGCATCGCCGGATTCATCGCCGTATCGGCAACCGCGGGTCGCACCGACGGCAATTACTGGGCCGTCACCGTCGGCCTTCGCACGCCGCTGCAACGCAACAGGGAGAACCCATGCGAAACCTTCAACGAAGCCTGCTCGCCACCACAGCCGCGCTGCTCGTCGCCATTTCAGGTCATGCGGCCGCGCAGTTCCAGAACGTCTTTTTCTTCGGCGACAGCCTGTTCGACGTGGGCTCGTACAAGCCCGGGCTGCCGCCGGGTACCGGCTTGTTCACGACGAATCCGGGTCCGCTGTGGGCCCAGGTCTTCGCGCAGAACTTCGGTTTCGCCGCCACGCCCGCGAACCAGGGCGGAAACGATTATGCATACGGCGGAGCGCGCGTCACGCAAACGCCCGGGTTCCCGCCGAACGTGGCGCCGCTGAACGGGGCGGTGCCCGTGGCGACCCAGGTCTCGCAGTTCCTCGCGAAGGGACCGGTCAATCCGGCCGCGGTCTACGCGATCAACGGCGGCGCGAACGACATCTTCACCCAGCTCTCTCTCCTGCAGGCGGGCGCGATCAATCAGGCACAGCTCCAGGCCAACGTCGCGCTCGCCGCGACCCAGCTCGCACAACAGGTCGCCGCACTGCATGCCGCAGGCGCGCAGTACATCGTCGTCTGGTCCATGCCGGACATCGGCCGAACGCCATTCGGCCTGGCGTCCGGCCAGGGAGCGCAGATCACGGCGATCTCGCAACTCTTCAACAGCACGCTGTTCGCTGCGCTCGACGCGAGCGGCATCCCGACCATCCGCTACAACTCATTCCTGAACTTGAATGAGTTGCTGGTGAACCCGTCGCTGTACGGCTTCACCAACACCACGACGCCCGCCTGCGGCGCTACGCCGGCCCTCGTCTGCACGGCGGCGGCCCTGGTCGCCCCGAACGCCGCGCAGACGTACGTCTATTCGGACGACATTCACCCGACCACCGCAACCGGTGCCATCGCCGGAGCTGCGGTCACGTCGCTGATCACGGGTCCGCTGCAGATGGCCTCGCTCGCCGACGCGCCGCTCGCCGTCGAGCAGGCGAACTTCCGCGCGCTCGACAACCGGATGTGGTCGAGCCTCAATGCGCCGCGCCCCACGACCAAGTGGCAGGGGTGGGCGGCCTACGACTACGGCCACGGCGACGTGCAGGGGGGCTTGACGAACGGCAGCGGCCACAGCAACACGATCGCGGTCGGGCTCGACATGAAAGTGTCCGACAACCTGCTCGCCGGCGCGATGTTCGGCTACACCAACGAGAAGGGCGATTTCGGCGGCGCCGGCGGCGGCTACACGCTGAAGCAGCCCGTCGGCACGCTCTACGGCGGATACGGCGACGGCCCCTGGTACGTCGGCGTGACGCTCGGCGCCGGCAACCTCGATTACTCCGACGTCTCGCGGGTGATCCCGCTCGGCGTGGCGCTGCGCACCGAGAATTCGGACGCCCGCGGCTACGAGTACACGGGGCGCCTGCTCGGCGGCTATTGGTTCACGTCGCGCGACTTCATGCACGGCCCGTACGCGCAGCTGCAGTACACGAAGGCCGTCGTGAAGCCGTTCTCCGAGCAGAGCTCGGACAGCCTCGCGCTCAACTACGACCGGCAGGAGCGGAAGTACCTGCTGTGGAGCCTCGGCTGGCAGGTTTCCGGAAACCTGGGCGGGATCCGCCCGTATGCCCGCGCAACGTGGGAAATCGACTCGAAGGATCAGGAGCGGAGCGTCTGCGCTTCGTCCGTCACGCTGGGCGGACACTACTGCATTCCGGTCCAGAAGCCGGACAACAGCTATGCGCTCTTCACGTTGGGTGCGAGCACCGAGCTCGGCGGCATCACCGGATTCATCGCCGGATCGGCGACCGCGGGCCGCACCGACGGCAATTACTGGGCCGTCACCGTCGGGCTTCGCGCGCCGCTGTAAGCCGGGCGTTCACGACGGCGGGTCGCGCGTTCGCGCGATCTGCTCATCCTCCGCGGCGGAGCCGGCTTACTCGCCGGCCCGCAACTTTCTCGGCGCGCGCGCGAACAGCGCGTCGTAGAGGGTCCGCGGCATCACGCGCAGCAGGCTTCCGACGACCGCCATCGGCCACGGCAGCACATAGAACTTCCTTCGCCGCTCGATCGCGCGCACGATGCGCCGGGCTGCCTCGTCGGCATCGAGCAGGAACGGCATGGGATACGGATTGCGCGCCGTCATCTCGGTCGCGATGTAGCCGGGGCAGACGGTGATCACGGCGACGCCGGTGTCGCGCTCTTCGATGCGCAGGCTCTCGAGATACGCGATGGCGGCGGCCTTCGACGCCGAGTAGGCGCCCGACCCGGGCAGCCCGCGGAAGCCGGCGATGCTCGCAATGCCGACGAGCGCGCCGCGCCGTGCCGTGCGCATCGCTCCCACGAAGGGCGCGAACGTATTCGCGATGCCGAGCACGTTCGTGTCGAGGATCGCGCGAAACATCGGCAGGTCGGACCGCTCGGTCAGCACACCCTGCGAGACGCCCGCATTGGCGATGACGGCATCGGGAGGCCCGAAACGCGCGATGAAATCGCCGGCCGCGCGTGCGAGCGCATCGATGTCGCGAACGTCTCCGTCGTAGACGGCGTTGCGGTCCGGCGGCAGCGATGCCGCCACTTCGGCAAGCGCGTTGCGACGCCGCGCGAAGAGTCCCACGTTCGAGCCTTCATCCGCATAGACGCGCGCGAGCGCCGCACCGAGGCCGCTGGAGGCACCGGTGATGAAGACGTTGCGGGAGCGCGTCAATCAGGTCTTCGGACGCTCCGCCCGCGCTTTCGCGACGAGGGTATCGATCAGCGGTGGGATGGCCGCGTGCGAAGCGACCCGATTGCTCACGAACTTGCCGTCGACGATGACGATCGGAACCGATTGGACCTGATACGCCTGCGCCGCCATTTTCGCGCGATTGACCTTGCCGCCGATCCCGAACGAGTTGTACATGTCCTCGACCTTCTTGCGGTCGAGGCCCTGCGCCGCCGCCCAGTCGAAGAAGCTCTTGTCTTGCCACAGCGGCAGTGCCTTCCCGTGTATCGCGACGAAGACTTCGGGCGACAGGCGCGCTTCCTCGCCGAGAGCCTCGAGCGTGTAGTAGATACGCGCGAGCGGTACCCAGCGATCCTGGAACATCACCGGAACGCGGCGGAACTGCACGTCGGCGGGCTTCGTCTTGAGCCAGTTCTGGAGGATGGGCTCGAACTCGCCGCAATGCGGGCAGCCGTAGGAGAAGAATTCGATGACCTCGATGTTCTTGCCCGTTTCGACCGGCTGCGGGTTCTTGAGCCGCAGGTATTCCTTGCCTTCCTGCGGCGCCGCCGTCTGGGCTGTCGCACACAAGGACAACGACGCGAGCAGGAACGCGGCAGCGAGCGCGAAGCGGCGGATCAACGTACGAAACGGATGCATATTGCTGTTCTCCATGGCTTTTGAGTTGTCATTGGGCTGCCCATTGGTCTGCCTTGAGACCGCGCGAGTTCCCGCTCGTCCTCGTCATTTGATCACAGCGGCTTCGAAGCCTCGCTTCGCGAGCTCGCTCTTGATCCGGTTCAGTTCCTCCGTGTTGTCGTACGGCCCGAGGCGAACGCGATAGCGCTGTCCCTTGTCGGGCAGCGTTACCGGCTGGATCGCCGCCTCCCACCCGGCAAGCGCAAGGCGTGCCCTCAGGTTTTCCGCATCGGACTCGGTGGAGAACGACCCCGCCTGCAGCCAGAAACGCTCGGAAGCCTTCGCGGCCTTGTCCGCTGCGGCTTTGTCCGCAGCCGCCTTGTCCGCTTGCGACGCACGCTCGTCGAGCTTCGCGACGGCCTTGTCCTGCGCTCCCGGCTTCGGCACGCGGGGCTCCTCGACGCCCGGCAATATCTTGTAGAAGTCGAAACGCGGCTTCTCGCCGTTCGCATCGGCGCGTCCGGACCGCGGCGAATCCTTGGCCACGTCTCGCGCAGGCTCGCGCGCCGGCGTCGTCGAGGCGTACGGGTTGCCTGCCTTCATCAGGTAAAACGCAACGCCGGCGGCGAGCGAGAGGCCGAGCGCGACGCCGATGAAGATGCCGAACAGCGTTCCGCCGAACCCCGACTTTCGGGACGGCAGGGGACGTCGCCTTGGGGCTTGCGGAGGGCGGGCAGCGGTGCGGGAATTCATTGCACGGATGGGTAGCAACGTAACATCTGCGAGCGTCACATCTGATCCGGTGCGCCGATCCCAAGCACGGCGAGCCCGTTCTTCACGACCTGCCCGGTTGCCGCGACCAGCGCGAGGCGCGCCTGCTGCGTGCGCCGATCTTCGACCAGGAATCGCTCGGCATTATAGTAACTGTGGAATTCGGCGGCCAAGTCCTTGAGGTATGCGGTCACGAGGTGCGGCGCAAGCTCGCGTGCCGCGAGCTCGAGCTCGGCGGGAAACGCGGCGAGCCGGCGCAGGAGCGCCTCTTCGAACGGACTCGAAAGCGGCGAGAGATCGGCGCCGGCGAGCGCAGCCCTCGCGTCCGCCGACAGGCCGGCCTGGCGCATCACCGACTCGACGCGCGCGTTCGCGTACTGGACGTAGTAGACCGGATTGTCGAGCGTCTGCGAGCGCGCGAGATCGATGTCGAACGTGAATTCGCTCTCGGCCTTGCGCGCGACGAGAAAGAAGCGAACGGCGTCGCGGCCGCCGACCTCGTCGATCAGCTCGCGCAGCGTGAGGTAGCTTCCCGCGCGCTTGCTGACCTTCACCTCCTCGCCGCCCTTCATCACGGTGACCATCTTGTGAATCACGTAGTCCGGGTAGCCTCGCGGAATGCCGAGCCCCGTCGCTTGCAGCCCGGCGCGAACGCGCGTGATGGTGCTGTGATGATCGGAGCCCTGCACGTTGATGACGCTCCCGAACCCGCGCTCCCACTTCGTCACGTGATACGCGACGTCGGGCACGAAGTACGTGTAGCCGCCGTCCGACTTCCGCATCACGCGGTCCTTGTCGTCGCCGAAATCGGTGGTGCGAAGCCACAGCGCGCCGTCGGCCTCGTACGTCTTTCCCGAGGCGACCAGCCGCTCGATCGTGGACGCGACGCGGCCGTCGGAATAGAGCGAGCTCTCGAGAAAGTAGTTGTCGAAGCGCACGCCGAACGCGAGCAGGTCCCGATCCTGCTCGCGCCGCAACTCGGCGACGGCGAAGCGGCGGATCGAATCGATGTCGCCGAGATCGTGGCCCACCTCGTCGAGGTAGCGCTGCGCGAGCTCCTTGATGTAGGCGCCGCGATAGCCGTCTTCGGGCAGGTTCGCGTGCTCGCCCAGGATCTCCTGCGCGCGCACGCGCACCGAGACGGCGAGGTTCTCGATCTGCTGGCCGGCGTCGTTGTAGTAGAACTCGCGCGTGACCGACGCGCCCTGCCATTCGAGCAGCCGCGCCAGCGCGTCGCCGAGCGCGGCCTGGCGGCCGTGGCCGACGTGCAGCGGTCCCGTGGGATTGGCCGACACGAACTCGACCATCACGCGCTCGCCGCGACGCGATTCCCCGCGGCCGAATCGCTCGCCTTCGGCGAAGATGCTCCTGACCACGGCCTGTCGCGCCGATGGCGTGACGAAGACGTTGATGAAGCCCGGGCCCGCGATCTCGATCTTCTGCACGAGATCCGATGCGGGCAGCGCGGCGATCAGCGCTTGCGCAACGTCGCGCGGGCTCCTCTTCAGCGCCTTCGCGTGCTGGAGCGCGAGGTTCGTGGCGAAATCGCCGTGCTCCGGCTGCTTCGGCCGCTCGAGCTCGATGTCCCCGCCGGCGCGCTCCGGTGCGATCGCCGTGACCGCTTCGCGCAGGAGCTCCTTCAGCTGATGACGCAGTTCGGACATAGGGGCCGCAAGGGTATCACGCGAATCCGAGCGGATCGACGTCGAGTGCCGCGCGAACGCGGCGGCCCGGCAGCGCGGCGATTGCGGCGCGCCAGTGCGGGAGAAAGCGCTGCATCGCGCCCTTGTCGGGAGCGCGCGCCAGCACCTGTCCGCGCTCGAGCCCCGCGCGCCGCGGCATCGAGGCGGGCACGGGCGCGAACACCTCGACGCGATCCGAGCGTGCGCGCGCAACGCTGCGACCCGCGTCGCTTGCCGCGGCAAGGAAGCCATCGACCGCGTCGCGCTGGGTCGCTTCGGCGGTGAGCAAGGCAAGGCACGCGAACGGCGGGAGCATCGCCGCCTGCCGTTCCGCCAGGAGGCTCTCGGCGAAGCTTTCGTAATCGTGGGCGACGAGGGCGCGAGCGAGCGGATGCCACGGAAAATCGGTCTGCACGATGACTTCGCCCGCAAGGTCGGCGCGCCCGGCGCGCCCCGCCACCTGGAACAGCAGCGACGCGAGCCGCTCGGTCGCGCGGAAGTCGCCGCTGTAGAGCGCGTTGTCGGCGCCCAGCACGCCGACGAGCGTCAAGCGCGGGAAGTCGTGGCCCTTCGCGAGCATCTGCGTGCCGACCAGGATGTCGACTTCCCCCGCGTGGACGCGCTCCCGCACGCCGGAGAACGCGCCCTTGCGCCGCGTGCTGTCGCGATCGATGCGCTCGATGCGCGCTTGCGGAAAGCGCTCGGCGAGCGCGCGCTCGAGCCGCTGCGTGCCGTGGCCGACGGGAACGAGATCCACGTTGCCGCAATCGGGACACGTGCGCGCGAGCCGTTCGATGTGGCCGCAGTGGTGACAGCGCAGATCCGCCGTCTCGCGGTGAACGACGAGCCGCGCGCTGCAGCGCGGACACCCCGCTTGCCACCCGCAGGCCGAGCACAGGAGCGAGACCGCGAAGCCGCGGCGGTTGATGAAAACGAGCGACTGCTCGCCGCGCGCGAGCCGCGCGGCGATCGCCTCGATGAGCAACGCGCCGATGCCTTCGGTCGCCGTCGCGTCGCGGTTCCCGGCGAGACGCACGTCGGGCAGGCGCGCGGGCGCGGCCGCGCGGCGCGGCAGCCTGAGCCAGCGATAGCGTCCGGCCTGCGCATGGGCCAGCGACTCGAGCGACGGCGTCGCGCTGCCCAGCACGACGGGCACGCTGCGCTGACGCGCCCTCCACACCGCGACGTCGCGGCCGCTGTAGCGAACGCCGTCCTGCTGCTTGAACGAGGGATCGTGCTCCTCGTCGACGACGATCAGCGCGAGGCGCGGCAGCGGCGTGAACACCGCGAGCCGCGTCCCGAGAACGAGGTCGGCCTCGCCCCGCGCGGCGCTGCACCAGTTGGCGCGGCGCTGCGCCGGCGAAAGCCGGCTGTGCAGCGTGACTGTCCGGTGCCCCGGCAGCGCCTCGCGGATGCGCTCATGGAACTGCGGCGTCAGGTTGATCTCGGGCACGAGAATGAGGACTTGTCCTCGTGCCGCGATGCGCTCGGCTGCGGCGGCGAGGTAAACCTCGGTCTTTCCGCTCCCGGTGATCCCCTGCAACAGGCACGGCGCGAACGACCCCGCGACGTCGCGCAGCGCCTCGCATGCGCGCTGCTGGTCGGCGTTCCGCGACACCGCGCGCGCGTTGCCGTGGCGATCCGTTGCGGCTGCATCTGCGGACGAGCCCGTGCGCAGCTTGCGCGGCGCCGCGCTCGCGAGCGGCGGCAGCATTTGCGCGAGTGCGAGGCCGAGCGGCTCCTGGTAGTACGTGGCGACGAAGCGCGCGAGCTCGAGCACGTCGGCAGCCAAGGGTGGAATTTCGCTGCGCAGCTCGTCGATCGGTTGCAGCTTGTCGCGCGGCACGTCGGTCGACGGCGCGACGTCGACGACGACGCCGGTGAGCGCGCGGCGCCCGAGCCGGACGCGCACGAGCGATCCTCGCTCGACGACGAGGCCCTCCGGAATCCAGTAATCGAAGGTCGCGTCCGCAGCGACCGGAAGCGCGACACGCGCAATCGCCATATCGTCAGGAAGCGATCGAACGGCTCGATCGGCGCGCGTCGTGGGCAGTGAACAGTTTTTTTGGCGGGCTGGAAATGCTCACCGCGCGCCGCAGCAACGGCCGGCAAGTCCTTGGTTTATAACGCTCACGAATTTCCGTTCACACGCGCTGTGGATAATCTTGTGAGTAAGTGGCAGGAAGCATTTACCGGGCCAAGCGACGCCTGTGCAAGCCGTCCCCACGGACACTGGGAGGGCTTATTTTTTTCGCTTTATTTTCAATCGATTGAAGCATCGCTCCGTCGGCAGCCGTGGGGGCATCGACGGCGCCGCAAAAACGCCCTCGCGTGTGCATAAGTGACCGCTTCGGAACCCTAATTGCGCCCGGTGTCAATAGCTGCACGCGCACAATCATCGTTCGGGCGACATCCGCGCAACACTTTCGCCGCGCGATCCGCCAGAACCCTCTGCTCGCATCGCCCGCGACTCGCGGTGGACAGTCTCGATCAGCACCGCCACGTTCTCGGGCGGCGTTGCGGGGACGATCCCATGGCCCAGGTTGAAAATGTGGCCGGGTGCAGGTCCTGCTGCGCGCACGACGGCCGTAGCCGCGTCCGCGACGGCCGCTTCGTTCGCAAGGAGAGCGATGGGGTCGAGGTTGCCCTGCAGCGCGACGCGCGCGCCGACGCGGCGACGAGCGGCGGCAAGATCGGCGGTCCAGTCGAGCCCGATGCACTGCGCGCCGCAGGAGGCTAGCGAATCGAGCCACTGCGCGCCGCCTTTCGTGAATACGATCGCCGGTATCTTCCGCGTGTCGGGGGCCGGTTGGAGTGCGGCGAGCACCGACTGCATCGGCGCGAGGGAATGCGCGTGGTAAGCCGCAGTGGTCAGGAGACCGCCCCACGTGTCGAAGAGCATCACGGCATCGACGCCCGCGCGGATCTGCTCGTTCAGGTACGCAGCGACCGCGCTCGCGTTGAGGTCGACCAAGCGTTGCAGCAGCTCGGGGCGCTCGTGGGCCATCCGGCGCACCGTCGCGAAGTCCGAACTGCCGCCGCCCTCGATCATGTAGCACGCGAGCGTGAACGGGCTTCCCGCAAAACCGATCAGCGGCACGCGCCCGTGAAGCGCGCGCTTGATTTCGACGATGGCGTCGAAGACATACCGGAGGCGCGCCATGTCGGGGACTTCGAGGGCCGCGATCGCGCTCTCTTCGGCGGCGCGGCGCTCGAAGCGCGGGCCTTCGCCTTCGGCGAAATAGAGGCCGAGGCCCATCGCGTCCGGCACCGTCAGGATGTCGGAGAACAGGATCGCCGCGTCGAGCGGAAAGCGCGCGAGCGGCTGCAGCGTGACTTCGCTCGCGAGCGCGGGCGTCTGCGCCAGCTTGAGAAAGCTGCCGGCCTTCGCGCGGGTGGCGTTGTACTCGGGCAGATAGCGCCCCGCCTGCCGCATCAGCCAGACTGGCGTGTACGGCGTAGGCTCGCGTGCGAGCGCGCGGAGAAAGACGTCGTTATCGAAGGTCGGCATCGCCGGACCAGCGCCGAGATCAGCGGGGAAGCTCGGAGCTCCCCATCAGGAATTGATCGACTGCGCGCGCGCACTGCCGGCCCTCGCGGATCGCCCATACGACGAGCGATTGTCCGCGCCGCATGTCGCCTGCGGCAAACACCTTCGCGACCGACGTCCGGTACTCCTCCGTGTCCGCGCGCACGTTGCCGCGGGGATCGTGCGCGACCGCGAGCTCCTCCAGCAGGCCTTCCCGGACCGGCCCCGTGAAGCCCATTGCCAGCAGCACGAGGTCGGCCTTCAGCTCGAACTCGGAGCCGGGTACCTCGACCATCTTCATGGCGCCGCTCGCATCCTTGCGCCACTCCACACGAACCGCGACGAGCTTCTCGACGCGCCCCTCCCTGCCTTCGAAACGCTTCGTGGCGACAGCCCAGTCGCGATCGCAACCTTCCTGGTGCGACGACGACGTGCGCAGCTTGATCGGCCAGTAGGGCCACGTGACCGGCTTGTTCTCCTGCAGCGGCGGCTGCGGCAGCAGCTCGAACTGCGTGATCGATTTCGCCCGCTGGCGGTTCGACGTGCCGACGCAGTCCGAGCCGGTGTCGCCGCCGCCGATCACGATCACGTGCTTGCCCGTGGCGAGGATCTGGTTCTGCACGCGGTCGCCGGCGACCACGCGGTTCTGCTGCGGCAGGAACTCCATCGCGAAGTGGATTCCGGCGAGGTCGCGCCCGGGCACCGGAAGGTCGCGCGGCGCTTCCGCTCCCCCCGTCAGCACGACGGCATCGTACTCGGCGACGAGCGCCTGCGCCGACACGTCCTTGCCGACGTGAACGCCGGGACGGAACAGCACGCCCTCGGCGGACATCTGCGCCATCCGCCGGTCGATCAGGTGCCGCTCGAGCTTGAAGTCGGGAATGCCGTAACGAAGCAGGCCACCGATGCGGTCCGCCTTTTCGTAGAGCACGACGTCGTGGCCCGCACGCGCGAGCTGCTGCGAGCACGCGAGTCCCGCCGGCCCCGAACCCACGACGGCGACACGCTTGCCCGTCTTCGCCGCCGGCGGCAGCGGCGCCACCCAGCCTTCCTCCCAGCCCTTGTCGATGATGAAGTGCTCGATCGACTTGATGCCGACAGGGTCGTCGTTGATGTTGAGCGTGCACGCTTCCTCGCACGGCGCGGGACAGATGCGGCCCGTGAACTCGGGGAAGTTGTTCGTCGAGTGCAGCACGTCGAGCGCGGTGCGCCACTGCTTCTGGTAAACGAGGTCGTTCCAGTCCGGAATGATGTTGTTGACGGGGCAGCCGGTCTGGCAGAACGGGATGCCGCAATCCATGCAGCGCGCGCCCTGCTTCGACGCCGACTCCGCGTCGAGGGTCAGCACGAATTCGCGGTAATGGGAGACGCGCTCCTGCGGAGGCTCGTACACCTCCGCGACGCGCTCCAACTCCATGAAGCCGGTGATCTTCCCCATCAGACTCTCACCCTCACGCCGCCACGCGCACCGTCGCCGCTTTCGCGGCGGCCTTCGCCGCGTACATCTCCGTGAGCGCGCGCTTGTACTCGTTGGGGAACACCTTGACGAACTTGCGCCGCGCCGCGTCCCAGCCGTCGACGATGGAAAGCGCGAGCGTGCTGCCCGTGAAGCGAAGGTGGCGCTCGATCATCTCGCGCACGAGCGCCTCGTCGGATCGGCCGAGATGCGCGAGGCGGCCGTGCCCAGCCGCCGCGAGCTCCTTCTCGGCTTTGCCCTGCTCCGCTTCGGTCTGCAGCGGCTCGAGCGCGACCATCGCGGTGTTGCAGCGCTCGGCGAACGTGCCGTCCTCATCGTACACGTACGCGATGCCGCCGCTCATGCCGGCCGCGAAGTTCCGTCCGGTGCGACCCAGCACCACGACGGTGCCGCCGGTCATGTATTCACAGCCGTGATCGCCGGTGCCTTCGACGACCGCGGAGGCCCCCGAGTTGCGCACGCAGAAGCGCTCGCCCGCGACGCCGCGGTAGTACGCCTCGCCGGCGATGGCGCCGTACATCACCGTGTTGCCGATGACGATGTTCGCTTCCGGTTTCGCCGGGCACGCCGGATCGGGATAGACGACGAGGCGGCCGCCGGACAGGCCCTTGCCCACGTAGTCGTTGGTCGCGCCTTGCAGCTCGAACGTGATGCCGTGGGCGAGGAACGCGCCGAAGCTCTGCCCGGCCACGCCTTCGAACGCGACGTGGATCGTGTTGTCGGGAAGACCCGCATGGCCGTATTTGCGCGCGACCGCGCCGGACAGCATGGCGCCGACCGAGCGGTTGGCATTGCGAATCTTGAAGGCGAGCCGCGCGGGCTCCTTCTTGTCGATTGCCGGCGCGGCGGCAGCGATGAGGCGGTGGTCGAGCGCGCCGGCGAGACCGTGATCCTGCGTCTCGCAATGGCGGCGGGCAACGTCGGCGGGCATCGGCGGCTCAAAGAAGATCCGCGAGAAATCGAGCCCCGAGGCCTTCCAGTGCTCGATGCCGCGCCGCATGTCGAGAAGATCGGCGCGGCCGATCAGGTCGGCGAACCGGCGCACGCCGAGCTTCGCCATCAGCTCGCGCACTTCCTCGGCGACGAAAAAGAAATAGTTGACGACGTGCTCGGGCTGCCCGGTGAACTTGCGACGCAGCTCGGGATCCTGCGTCGCGATGCCGACGGGGCACGTGTTCAGGTGGCACTTGCGCATCATGATGCAGCCCTCGGCGACGAGCGGCGCCGTCGAGAAGCCGAACTCGTCCGCGCCGAGCAGCGCGCCCACGATGACGTCGCGGCCGGTCTTCAACTGGCCGTCCACCTGGACCGCGATGCGGCCGCGCAGGCGGTTCATCACGAGCGTCTGCTGCGTTTCGGCGAGGCCCAGTTCCCACGGCGTGCCGGCGTGCTTGATCGACGACTCGGGCGACGCGCCGGTGCCGCCGTCGTGCCCGGCGATCGTGACGTGGTCGGCTTTGGCCTTCGCGACGCCTGCGGCCACGGTGCCGACGCCCACCTCGGAGACGAGCTTCACCGAAATCGATGCCTGGTCGTTCGCGTTTTTCAGGTCGTGGATGAGCTGGGCCAGGTCCTCGATCGAGTAGATGTCGTGGTGCGGCGGCGGCGAGATGAGGCCGACGCCGGGGACCGCGTAGCGAAGCTCCGCGATGTAGCCCGACACCTTGTGGCCGGGAAGCTGCCCGCCCTCGCCGGGCTTCGCGCCCTGCGCGATCTTGATCTGCAGCTGGTCCGCGTTGACGAGATATTCGGCCGTGACGCCGAAGCGCGCCGAGGCCACCTGCTTGATCTTCGAGCGCAGCGAGTCGCCTTCCTTGAGCGCGATGTCGGTCACCGCCGACGGGATGCGCGACTTGAGCGTCTCGCCCGCCTTCACGAGCGGATAGCGCTGCGGGTCCTCGCCGCCCTCGCCGGTGTTCGACTTGCCGCCGATGCGGTTCATCGCGACGGCGAGCGTCGTGTGCGCCTCGGTGGAGATCGACCCGAGGCTCATCGCGCCGGTCGCGAAGCGCCTGACGATCTCAGCCGCGGGCTCGACGTCCTCGAGCGGGATCGGCACGTGCGCCAAGCGAAGCTCGAAGAGGCCGCGCAGCGTCAGCATCCGCTTCGACTGGTCGTTGATCAGCGTCGCGTATTCCTTGTACGTCTGTACGTTGCCGGTCCGCGCCGCGTGCTGCAGCTTGGCGATCGAATCCGGCGTCCACATGTGGTCTTCGCCGCGGATCCGGTACATGTACTCGCCGCCCGCATCGAGCGCGTTGGCAAGCAGCGGATCGCTGCCGAACGCCGACTGGTGCATGCGAAACGCCTCTTCGGCGATCTCGAAGAGACCGATTCCTTCGATGTTGCTCGCGGTGCCCGTGAAGTACTTGGCGACGAAGTCCTGCTGCAGCCCGACCGCCTCGAAGATCTGCGCGCCGCAATACGACTGGTAGGTGGAGATGCCCATCTTGGACATCACCTTGTAGAGACCCTTCGAGATGGCCTTGATGAAGCGGTACGAAAGCTCCTGCTCGGACACGCGCGGGTCATCGACGAGCGTGCGCAGCGTCTCGAGCGCGAGATACGGATGGACCGCCTCGGCGCCGTAGCCCGCCAGCAGCGCAAAGTGATGCACCTCGCGGGCGGAGCCGGTCTCGACGACGAGGCCCGTGCTCGTCCGCAGTCCCTTGCGCACGAGATGCTGGTGCACGGCCGCCGTCGCGAGCAGCGCCGGGATCGGCATCAGGTCCGCCGACACCTTGCGATCGGAGACGACGAGGATGTTGTAGCCGAGATTGATCGCGTCTTCCGCGGCCGCGGAGATCGAGGCGAGCGCCGCCTCCATGCCGTTCGCGCCCCACGCGGCCGGATAGCAGATGTCGAGCTCGAACGTCTTGAACGCGCCGCCGGTGAAGAGCTCCGCATGGCGGATCTTTTCCATCGCGCTGTTCGTCAGGATGGGCTGCGTCGCCTCCAGCCGCATCGGCAGCTTCTCGGCGTCCGCGGGGACGTCCACCGCGAGCAGGTTCGGCCGCGGGCCGATGAACGTGACGAGCGACATCACGAGCTCTTCGCGGATCGGATCGATCGCCGGATTCGTCACCTGCGCGAACAGCTGCTTGAAGTAGCTGTAGAGCACCTTCGGCCGACCCGACAGCACCGGCAGCGCAGCGTCGTTGCCCATCGAGCCGATCGCCTCCTCGCCCGAGCGCGCCATCGGGGCGAGGATGATCTTCAAATCCTCCTGCGTGTAGCCGAAGGCCTGCTGCCGGTCCAGCAACGGAACCTCCGTCGGCAGCGGCGGCGCAGGGTCGGGAAGATCGTCGAGCGCTATCCGCGAGCGCTCGATCCAGCGGCGGTAGGGCTTCGCCGTCGCCAGCGTGCGCTTCAATTCCGCATCGTCGATGATGCGGCCCTGCTCCGTGTCGACCAGCAGCATCTTGCCGGGCTGCAGCCGCCACTTGGTGACGATCTTGCGCTCGGGAATGTCGAGCACGCCGACTTCCGAAGCCATCACGACGTAATCGTCGTCGGTGACGATGAAGCGCGCCGGGCGCAGGCCGTTGCGGTCGAGCGTAGCGCCGATCTGGCGGCCGTCGGTGAACGCCATCGCCGCGGGGCCGTCCCACGGCTCCATCAGCGCCGCGTGATATTCGTAGAACGCGCGGCGGTCCTCGTCCATCAGCGGATTGCCGGCCCACGCTTCGGGGATCATCAGCATCATCGCGTGCGCGAGCGAGTAGCCGCCCATCACGAGCAGCTCGAGCGCATTGTCGAACGACGCCGAATCCGATTGCCCGTCGTAGATGAGCGGCCAGATCTTGTCCAGGTCCTCGCCCAGCACGGTGCTCGCGATGCCGTGCTGGCGCGCGCGAATCCAGTTCACGTTGCCGCGCAGCGTGTTGATCTCGCCGTTGTGGCAAGCCATGCGGAACGGATGCGCGAGATCCCACGTCGGGAACGTGTTCGTCGAGAAGCGCTGGTGGACCATCGCCAGCGCGGAGATCATCGATTCGTCGGAGAGGTCGACGAAATATTCGCCGACCTGGTGCGCGAGCAGCATGCCCTTGTAGACGATGGTCCGCGACGACATCGACGTGACGTAGAACTCCTTGCCGTGCCGAAGCTTGAGCGCCTGGATCGCGTGACCCGACTTCTTGCGGATGATGTAGAGCTTGCGCTCGAGCGCATCCTGGTCCATCGCGGTCGAGCCGCGGGCGATGAACACCTGGCGGATGATCGGCTCGACCTCTTTCGTCCGCTCCGAGAGCCCGCGGTTGTTCGTCGGCACGTTGCGCCAGCCGAGGAGGATCTGTCCTTCGCTCGCGACCGCGCGCTCGATCTCCTGCTCGCACGCCATCCGCGATGCGGGCTCTTTCGGCAGGAACACCATGCCGACGCCGTACTGGCCTACCGCGGGCAGCGTGAGTCCTTGCGCGCCGCACGCCTTGCGCAGGAAACGGTCCGGCAGCTGGATCAGGATGCCGGCGCCATCGCCTTGCAGAGGATCCGCGCCCGTCGCGCCCCGGTGCGACAGGTTGCGCAGGATCGAAAGCGCCTGCGTGATGATCGAGTGCCGCTTCTGCCCCTTGATATGCGCGATGAAGCCGAGCCCGCACGCATCGTGCTCGTTCGCCGGATCGTAGAGACCCTGACGCGACGGCGGCCAGACGGACGATCCTGACGGACGATCTTGCACGGTGACCTCGATATAGTCCAAGGGCGAGTCGCACACCCACGCGGATTCGCCGTATGGATTGCCTGGCGATCCGCGGCCATGGGCGGCCCGCCCATCCTGCGGCGAAACCTTCCTAGACTAGCAGCGATGCTGCATTGCGACAAGGCACGGGCGCGCGCGGTGTTTCGCCGATATCTGCAACACCGCGCGTCGGGCGAAGAAACCGACGGCGGGAAAGTGCTTGCGCCCTTGCCGATCTTAGGCTTTAATCTCAAGAATATGGGCTAGATGCTTGTTGCAGCATCCAAAACAGCTTAGCCACCCCGCCTCTTCAGGACAACATCATCGGGAATCCCATCATGACGGAAATCCGCCATTTTGCCGGTTGGCTGCGCGGTTGGCTGCCTTCGTTGGCCGGCTTCGCCGCCGTTGCCGGAACGCTCGTGCTGGCCGGCTGCGGCGGCGGGAGCGGGGCGCCGAACAACTTCTTCGACCAGTTCGTTACGGTGACGCCCAGCACCGCGACCGCGTATTCGGGCATGCCGACCACCCTCAACATCAACGGAGGCTCCGGTCCGTTCCAGGTCACGTCCAGCAATTCAGCCGTGCTGCCGGTCAGCGTCAGCGGCCGCACCGTCATCCTGAACGCGGGCAACGTGGCCGCCGACACGGCAGTGACCGTCACCGTCAAGGACGTCGGGCCGCTCATCAACCAGACGGAAATCACGGTGCCGGTCACGGTCCGTGCCGCTCCGCTGCTGAATTCGTTCACGATCACTCCGAACCTCACGGACTGCGGCACGGCGCTGTGCTCCGGCCAGACCGCCACGGCCTCGGTGACCGTCCGCGGGCCCGAGGGAGGGCTGCTTGGGGGACGGCCGGTCCGCTTCGACGTGATCGGCTCCGCTTACTCGATCGTCACCAACAATCCCGCGCAGCCGCTGGCGAACTCGCTCACGGTCCTTTCGGATTCCAACGGAGTCGCGTCGGTCATCCTCAAGGCCAATACCAACGCGCCGACGCAGGTCGCGCAGATGAGCGTGACCGACCTCACGTCCGGGCAGACGCTTATCGGGAACTTCACGGTCGTGCAGATCACCGACGGCTCGGCGATCCTCTCCGTCGTTCCCTCGACGGCCCAGATCACGGGTCCCTTCAAGGGCAGATGCTCGAGCGGGGTCGCCGTCGACTACTTCATCTATGGCGGCACCCCGCCGTATCGCGTAGCGGCGGGCTTCCCGCAGGGCGTCACGATCGTGAACCCCGTCGTGAACGCGAGCGGCGGCTTCTTCGAGGCGGTCACCAACGGTTCTTGCGTATCACCGCTCACGTTCACCATCGTCGACGCAACCGGCCGCCAGACGACCGCGACGCTCAACAACGTCGAGGGAACCGCGGATGCGCCGGTGACGACGACGGATCTCCTCGTCAGCCCGACCTCCTATTCGCAAGGTTGCCTCAACAGCTCGTTCCCGATCGCCATCGCCGGCGGCACTCCCGCCTACAGCGTCGTCGCCGCGGGAGGAACGACGAACGTCGTCGCGCCATCGGGTAACGGACCCGGCATTTACGTGGTCGGGCCGCTCACGGGCCCGAGCATCACCACCATCCTGATACGCGACCAAAGCACGCCGCAGAAGAGCCAGACGGTGACGATCACCTGCAGCTAGCCGAAGTACGGTTTCCCACGCACGTGTAAACGGCGCCTTCGGGCGCCGTTTTCACGCGCGACGACGAAATCGCATCGGCTGCGTGGGCGGTGCGGCCGCTCGCGCCCGCTTCAGCCGTCGAGCACCGTCCGCAGCGCATCCGAAGAAACGTCGCTCGCGACGAACGCCTCGCCGATCCCCCGCAGCAGCACGAAGCGGATCGTTCCGGCCGTCACCTTCTTGTCGTGGCGCATGAGCTCGAGGTAGCGCTCGGCGCCGAGACGCGGCGCATCGACGGGAAGGCGCGCTCGCTCGATCAGCGTCCGCAGCCGCGCGACGTCGTCGCTGCCGATGAACCCGAGCCGCTCGGAGAGCCGGGCTGCGAGCACCATGCCTGCCGCGACGGCTTCGCCGTGCAGCCATTCGCCGTAGCCGACGCCGGCCTCGATCGCGTGCCCGAACGTGTGGCCGAAGTTGAGCACCGCGCGCTCGCCGGTTTCGCGCTCGTCGGCAGCGACGACGCCGGCCTTGATCCGGCAGCTTTGCGCCACCGCGTGGGCGAGCGCATCGACCTCGCGCGCGTCGAGGCGTCCGCAGTTGGCTTCGAGCCATTCGAAGAACGCTCGGTCGCGCACCGCGGCGGTCTTGATCACCTCGGCGAGGCCCGCGGCAAGCTCGCGCGCGGGCAGCGTCTCGAGGCAGCCCGTGTCGATGAGCACGGCGCGCGGCTGATGGAACGCGCCGATCATGTTCTTCCCGTGCGGATGGTTGATGCCGGTCTTGCCTCCGACCGACGAATCGACCTGCGCGAGCAGCGTCGTCGGCACCTGCACGAACGGCATCCCCCGCTGGTAGATCGCGGCGGCAAAACCGGTGAGGTCGCCCACGACCCCGCCGCCCAGAGCGACGAGCGTCGTCGACCTCTCGGCCTTCTGCTCGATGAGCCGGGTCAGGAGATCCTGCAGCGTCGGCCACGACTTGAAGCCCTCTCCGTCCGGCACGACGATGGACTCGCTGGCGATGCCCGCCGCCGCGAGGCCCGTTCGAAGCGGAGCGAGCCAAAGGGCCGCCACGACGGGATTCGTGACGACGACGACGCGCGGCCGCGGCAGCAGCGGCGCGAGCAATGCGCCCGCTCGAGCGACGAGCCCCGATCCGACGTGGATCGGATAGCTTCGCTCCCCGAGCGAGACGGTGAGCGTCTGCATCGCGTTTCAGGCCTGCGGCGAGTCCTGCAGCGCAGCCTCGAGGCGGCGCGAGAACTGCGAGATCTCGTCGCGATTGGACTCGATGATCATCGACGCGACCTCGCGATAAAGAGCGTCGCGCGCGGCGTACAGCTCGGCCAGGCGAGCGATCGGGTCGGCCGCATTGAGCAGCGGGCGGTGGCGGCTGCGTCGCGTGCGCTCGCGCAGGAGCTCCGGCATCGCGTGCAGGTAGATGACGGTGCCGTTGGCCTTGAGGCGCTCGCGGTTCGCGGGCCGTATCACCACGCCGCCGCCGGTCGCGAGCACGACGCCCGAGAGTGTCGTGAGCTCCGCCAGCACCGCCTCCTCGCGATCGCGGAAGGAAGCTTCGCCTTCGATCTCGAAGATCGTGGGGATGGTCACGCCGAGCTTGCGCTCGAGCTCGGCGTCGGCGTCGACGAACGTCTTGTTGAGACGGCGCGCGAGCTGCCGGCCAAGCGTCGATTTGCCGGCGCCGGGCAAACCGACGAGATAGAGATTGCCGCGATGCAGCTGCACCCGCGCATTGTAGTGGATGCGGCCGGCGACCTTGCGAAGACTGTCGTCGGATCGCCCGCGAGCCGCGCCGACGATCGCACGCCGGCGGGCGCGCCGCTACTTGACCGCGTTGATCGATTCCTTGATCACGCGAGGGGTGAGGAAGATGAGCAGCTCCTGCTTCTCGGCGGTTCGCCCCGTCGACTTGAAGAGATAGCCGAACAACGGCACGTCGCCCAGGAACGGAACCTTGTCGACGGTGTTGGTGACGGTCTCCTCGTAGATGCCGCCGATCACCGCGGTGTCACCGTTGTTCACCGAGATCTGCGTCGTCACGTTGCGCGTGTCGATCGAAGGCACCTGGAAGCCGCCTCCCAGGTTGACCATCTGTCCGACCGAGTCCTTGCGCACCTCGACCGTCATGATGATCCGGTTGTCCGGTGTGATCTGGGGCGTGACGATGAGGCTCAGCACCGCCTTCTTGAACTGGACCGTCGCCGGATTGTTGGCGCTGCCGGGCGTCACGTAGGGAATTTCCGTCCCCTGCTCGATCTGCGCTTTCTGGTTGTCGCCGGTCACGACGCGCGGGTTCGACACGACCTTGCCTCGGTTGTCCGACTCGAGCGCCGACAGCTCGAGGTTGATGAGGTTGCCGCTGCCGAGGTTGATGAGCGTCAGCGCGAGGCTGCCGGCCGCGTTCAGCACCGGCAGGTTGACGTTCAATTGCGGCGAATCGGAGTAGCCCGCATACGTGATGCCCGACGCGAGCTCGTACGGCGTCTGCGTCCGCGTCTCCCGCGTGCCCTGCGAAACGACGGGCTGCGTGGAGAGGCTTCCGCCCTGGCCGACCGAATACTTGTTGTTGATGCGGAACCCGGTCTGCGCCCCGAAGCGCACGCCGAGCTGCTTGCCGAACTTGTCGCTTGCAATGACGATCCGCGCCTCGATCACCACCTGGCGGATCGGCGTGTCGATCTGCCGGATGATCTTGCGGATCTCGTCGAGGTTCGACGGGATGTCCTGCACGAACAGGATGTTCGAGCGTGGATCGACCATCGCGACGCCGCGCTTCGAGATGAACGATCCCTGCCCGCCCGTCGTCGCCGTCTGCCCGGCGCCCGCGCCGAACTGCTGCTGGCGGTTGGTCGTGATGAGGTTGAGCAGGTCCTGCGCCTTGATGTAGTTGAGCTGGAAGGACTCGGACACGAGAGGCTCGAGCTCGCTGATGTCCTTCTGCGCCTCGAGCTGCTGCTTCTCCTTGAGCGCCAGCTCCTCGCGCGGCGCGATCAGCACGACATTGCCGTTCTTGCGCATGTCGAGCCCCTTCGTCTGCATGATGATGTCGAGCGCCTGGTCCCACGGGATGTCCTTCAGGCGCAGCGTGAGGCTGCCGCTCACCGAGTCGCTGGTGATGATGTTGAGGCCGGTGAAGTCCGCGATCACCTGCAGCACCGCGCGCACTTCGACGTTCTGGAAGTTGAGCGACAGCTTGTCGCCCTTGTAGCCCTGCCGCGTTCCCTGCACGAGCTTGTTCGGGTCCTCGACGATCGGCTTCACTTCCAGGATGAACCGGTTGTCCGCCTGGTAGGCCGAGTGCTCCCACAGTCCCTTCGGCTCGACGATCATCCGGACGTTGGGCCCTTGCGCGAACGTGTCGACGGTGACGATGGGCGTGCCGAAGTCCTGCACGTCGAGCCTGCGCTCGAGGTTCTTCGGCAGCTGCGTCTTGATGAAGTCGACGATCAGCACCTTGCCCTGCTGGCGGATGTCGATGCCGGTGGCGGGATCGGAAAGGTCGATGACGATGCGGCCTTCGCCGTTGGTGCCGCGGCGGAAGTCGACGTCGCGCAGCACGTGCTGGGCTTCACCGGGCCGCGCCTCCGCGAACCGCTGCACCGTCTGCTGCTTCGCATCGAGCTGGTCGCTCTGGTCGATCAGCGTGACCAGCACGACGTTGCCCTCGACCTGCGTTTCGAACGTCTGGGGCCGGTTCAAATTGAAGACGACGCGCGTGCGATTGCCCGCCTGGATCACGTTCACGCTGCGCAGGGCGACGTCCTCGACCGCCCGCTGGGTCGCGCCGAGGCCGTTTGCCGTGTCGAGGAAGTCGAGCGCGATGCGCGGCGGCGTCGCGATGGCAAACCCTGCCGGCGGATTCACCGGCGCGTTCTTGAGCGTGAACCTCACGATCGTCCGTCCGGATGCTCCCTTCGACACCGTCATCGAGTCGATGCTGTTGGCCTGCGCGTACACCGCGCCGGGCGCGATGAGCAGGAGCACCGCCAGGAGCCAGGCGCGCGCACCGAGGGCCCTTCCCGCCCCGGCTGCGGCATTGCCGAAGAAAGCTAACGCGCTCATTTTTTTCGCTCCTGTGTCTTCGTGTCGGCCTGGATCAGCTGCAGCGACGCAGTCCTCTCGGCCCAGTCGCCGCTGCCGTCCTGCACGAGCTCTTTCAGCCGGATCTCGTTCTCGTTGATGCCGAGGATCACGCCGAAGTTCTGCCCGAGGTAATTGCCGGTCGTCACCTGGTAGACGTCCTTGTCCGGTGTGCGCACCAGCGCGTACGTCGACTTGCCCTGCTGCAGCGTTCCCACCATGTTGAGAGACTCGAGCGGATACGACTCGAGCGGCTCGCGGCGCCGGCTCAAGTCCGGGGCAAGCTTGCTGTTTCCCTTCGTCGGCTCGATCTTGCGCGGCTTGAACGGATCCGGGAGATCGAAGGCGTTGTACGCGAACGGCTCGTAGGGCTTGATCTGCGGCAGCGGGTCGACGCGGCCGCGGGCGTTCTTGCCCTGGTCGGCCATCCACGCGCGAAGATCCTGGTGGCTCTCGCCCCCGCAGCCCGCGAGCAGCGCGCACGCACCCAACGAGAGGACCACCCAGCGCTTCATTTCTTGGCCTTGTCCTTGGCGTCCTTGGCCGCCTTGCGCTGCTTCGCGAGCTCTTCCTCGTCGAGATACCGGAAAGTCTTGGCGACGGCGTCGAGCGTGAGCACGCCCTTGTCGTTCGTGATCGCGATGTCGTTCAGCGTGACGATGCGCGGCAGCTGCGCGACGTCGCTCGCGAACGCGCCCATGTCGTGATAGTTGCCGGTGATCTTCACGGCGATGGGAAGCTCAGCGTAGAAGTCGGCGAGGCGCTCCTGCGCCGCCGGCTTGAAGAGCTCGAACTGCAGCCCGCGGCCGAGGCCCGCCTGGTTGATGTCGGTCAGGAGCGCGTCCATCTCCGCCTTGTTGGGGAGCTGCTTCAGGAGCGCGCCGAACGACTGCTCGATCTCCTTCAGCTGCTGGACGTAGATGTCGTAGTTGATCGCCTTCGCCTTCTTCGTGGCGTACTGCTCCTTGAGCTTCACCTCCTCCTGCTGCGAGCGGTCGAGGGCGTCGTACTGGTCCTTCCAGACGAGCACCGCGCCGGCGGCAACGATGGCGATCAGGATGAAGAACAGGAGCGCCATCCGCGGCAGCAGCGGCCAGTTGCCGACCTCGCGGATGTTGAGACGGCGGATGTCGTCGAGCGTCATACGTCTTTCGCGCCTTTGGGTTTGGGCGGCGGCGCGGCGGGCGCTGCCGAGGGCGGCGCGGGCGCGGCGGCCGGGGCCGCAGGTGCCGGGCGCGCGGCGGGGGCCTTGGGCTCTTCGGGGGGCGCCACTTGCTTGATCCTGGCGTTGAGCGTGAACTCGTTGATGCGCAGGTCCTTGGCGGTCGGCGACGGAACGAGCTTGATCTCGACCAGCTCGGGCTGCGTGAGCCAGGGCGACGAGTCGATGTTGCGCATGAGCGTCGACACGCGCGCGCTCGACTGCGCGTAGCCGACGAGCTGGATCCGCGGCCCGGTCTGCTTCACCGACCGCAGATAGATGCCGTCCGGAAGCTGGCGGACGAGCTGGTCGAGGATGTGGACGGCCTCGGTGCGATTGGCCTGCAACGTTTCGACGACCTGCTTCCGCGCGAGCAGCGCCTGCGTCTGCTCACGGAGCTTGTCGATCTCCTTGATCTGCTCGTCGAGCTTCGCGATCTCGGTCTTGAGCAGCGCGTTGCGGCCCTCCTGGTTCTCGATCTGCGCGTTCAGGATCACCCAGCCGAGCGCCACGAGCGCCAGGCCCATGATGGCGAGGCCGATCGAGAGCGAGACGAACTGCCGCTGGCGCGCCTGGCGCTTCTGCTCGCGGTGCGGCAGAAGGTTGATGCGGATCATTCGAAGCTCCGCAGCGCGAGGCCGCAGGCGATCATCAGCAACGGGGCGTCCTGCGCTAGCTGCCGCGGCCGGATGCGGTCGGACGTCGCCATGTTGCCGAACGGGTTCGCGATCACCGTCGTCACGCCCGCGCGCTTCGCCACGAGCTCGTCGATGCCGGGCAACAGCGCGCAGCCGCCGGCCAGCACGATCTGGTCGACCTGGTTGTAAGACGTCGATGTGAAGAAGAACTGGAGCGCGCGCGTGACCTCGAGCGCCAGCGTTTCCATGAACGGTTGCAGCACGTCGGTGTCGTAGTTCTCCGGGAGGCCCTGGCTCTTCTTCGCCGACTCGGCCTCGTCGGGGGTCAGGTTGAAGGCCCGCTGGACGTCGTGGGTCAACTGGTTGCCGCCGAAGGCCTGGTCGCGGGAGAACAGGAACTGGTTGTTGCGGAGCACGTAGAAGTGCGTCACATGGGCGCCGATGTCGACCAGGGCGATGTTCTGGTCGCGTCCGCTCGCGGGCAGCGAGGGCGAGATGAGCTCGAACGCCTGCTGCATGGCGTAGGACTCGACGTCCATCACCCGGGGCTTCAATCCGGCGGCTTCCGCCACCGCGACGCGATCCTCGACCTTCTCCTTGCGCGAGGCGGCGATCAGGACTTCCGATTCCTCGGGGTTGTTCGGCGCCGGCCCGATCGTCTGGAAATCCAGATTGACCTCGTCCAGCGCGAACGGGATGTACTGGTTGGCCTCGGCTTCGACCAGCAGCTCGAGGTCCTCCTCCCGCTGGCCGGACGGGACTATGATCTTCTTGGTGATGACCATCGCCGCGGGCAGCGCCATGGCTACGTTGCGATTCCGGGTGCCGAGCCGCTTGTGGGCGCGCTTGAGGGCGTCCGCCACGAGGTCCAGGTTAGCGATGTTGCCGTCGGTGACGACGTCGCGGACCAGGGGCTCGATGGCGTAGCGCTCGAGCCGATAGCTTCCCTTGCCGGCCTCGGCCAGCTCGACGAGCTTGATGGCCGTGGACGAGACGTCGACGCCGATCAGCGCCGGGTATTTGGTCTTGAACGCTTCAAGGACGGAACCGAATCTGTCTGCGAGCATGGCGGCCGTTGTGGAAAACCCGTTCCAGGACAATCCGTTCTTGCGTAATTGTTACTTGGGCAAACCGTCCCCGAGCAATCCCTCGGTGCGCCAAGGCGCGGCCCCAATGCTGATAATCTACATTAAAGATTGGCAGCAAGTATGAACCGTGTCAATTTGTTTGCCTGCCGGGCAACCCTTTGTTGTATGGGTGCCTATAATCCGGAGTTCACCCCTCCCAAACGGGTAAGTTATATTCCCTTATGCTAAGGCGGTGGCTCCTGTATGTCGTATCGGTCTTCCTCGGCCTGTGCCTGGTCGGCGGGCTCCTGGGGGCGTTCGTGCTGGCGCTCCTTTATCCGACGCTGCCTTCGCTCGAAAGCCTGACCGACTACCGCCCGAAGATACCGTTGCGGGTCGTCTCGGCCGAAGGCGAGATCCTGGGCGAGTTCGGCGAGGAACGGCGGGCGATCGTCGCCATCCGGGACGTGCCGGACGTGATGGTCAATGCGATCCTGGCGGCGGAGGACGAGCGGTTCTATTCGCACGGCGGGGTCGACTACCTGAGCGTCCTGCGGGCAGCGGCGTCCAACCTGTCCTCGGGCACGCAGCAGGGCGCCGGCACGATCACGATGCAGGTCGCGCGTAATTTCTTCCTGACGCGCGAGAAGACGATCACCCGCAAGCTGCGCGAAGTCCTGCTCGCGTGGAAGATCGAGGCGAACCTGTCCAAGGACGAGATCCTCCAGCTCTACGTCAACCAGATCTTCCTCGGCCAGCGGGCATACGGCTTCGCCGCGGCCGCGCAGATCTACTTCGGCAAGGCGCTTCGGGACTTGACGCCGGCGGAAGCCGCGATGCTCGCGGGCTTGCCCAAAGCGCCGTCGTCGTACAACCCCGTGAGCAACCCCAAACGTGCCAAAACGCGCCAATTGTATGTACTAAGGCGAATGCACGACCTGAAGTACATCAGCGACGACGAGTTCCGCGACGCGCAGACGGCGCCGCTCGCCGTCCGGCAGGGACTGCGCGAGACGCTGCCCACGCACGCGGAGTTCGTGGCCGAGATGGCGCGGCAGGTCGTGTTCGACGCGTACGGCGAGGACGCCTACACCAAGGGCTTGACGGTCCAGACGACGATCCGCAAGGCCGACCAGGAAGCCGCCTACGCCGCGGTCCGCCGCGGCGTGATCGATTACGACCACCGGCACGGCTACCGCGGTCCCGAAGCCTACCTCCGGCTGCCGGAAAACGCGGCGGAGCGCGAAACGGTGCTCGAGCAGACGTTCGCCGACACGAACGACGGCGACGGCTTCATCGCCGCGGTCGTCACCGAGGCGACCCCCGCCGCGGTCAAGGCCATACTCCCCGACGGCGAGGTTGCCGAGATCACGGGGGACGGGCTCAAGTTCGTCGCCCGCTCGCTCGGCGACAAGGCCGCGGCCGCCACCCGCATCCGATCCGGGGCCGTGATCCGGGTCATGAAAGACGCGAAGAATCGATGGGAGATCACCCAGTTGCCGCAGGCCGAGTCCGCGTTCGTCTCGATACGGCCGCAGGACGGCGCCATCCTGTCGCTGGTCGGCGGCTGGAGCTTCGAGCGGAACAAGTTCAACCACGTGACGCAGGCGCAGCGGCAGCCTGGGTCGTCGTTCAAGCCGTTCATCTATTCGGCGGCGCTCGAGAAGGGCTTCACCCCCGCGACGATCGTCAACGACGCGCCGTTCTTCGTTCCGGGCGAGAAGGGCCAGGAAGACTGGGAGCCCAAGAACTACGACGGCAAGTTCGACGGCCCCATGCGCATCCGCGCCGCGCTCGCCAAGTCGAAGAACCTCGTGACCGTCCGCGTGATGCAGGCGATCGGGCCGCAATACGCGCAGGATTACATCACGCGGTTCGGCTTCGACCCCAAGATGCATCCCGCGTACCTCACGATGGCGCTCGGTGCCGGCGCCGCCACGCCCATGCAGATGGTGAGCGCCTACTCCGTGTTTGCGAACGGCGGCTACCGCATCTCGCCGTACGTCATCGCCCGCATCATCGACGCGAAGGGCAACGTGATCTCCGAGGCCAACCCGGCCGAGGCCGGCGCCACCGCCGAGCGTGCGATCGATCCGCGCAACGCGTGGATCATGACCTCCCTGCTGAAGGAGGTCGTCCGGGCGGGGACCGCCACCCGTGCGATGTCCCTCAACCGCAACGACCTCGCCGGCAAGACCGGAACCACGAACGAGAATGTCGACGCCTGGTTCTGCGGCTACAACGCCGACCTGGTCGGTGTCGCGTGGATCGGGTTCGACCAGCCGAAAACGCTCGGGGCCAACGAGACGGGCGCCAATGCCGCGCTCCCGATCTGGATCTCGTACATGGCGAAAGCGCTGAAGGGCGCGAAGGAAGCGAACCTGCCGATGCCGGACGGCATCGTGTCGGCGGCCATCAATCCCGAGACGGGATTGCGCGAGGAGGGGGGTGCCCTCACCGAATATTTCCTGGGCGAGTACCCGCCGCGGCGCCGCGACGACAGCCTGAGCCTCGTCCCGAGCAAGTCCGGCAAGGACATCCGCGACCAGCTCTTCTGAGGCGCAATCAGCGATATCCGGAGTCGATGATGTCGACCTCGCGTCACCGCGGCCGCGCGGGAAGCCTGGGCGTTCAGCGCGACCGGTTGCGGATCGCCCAGCTCGCGGCTCGCCTCATCGTCGAGCATGGCCTCGCCGACTGGGCGCTCGCCAAGCGCAAAGCGGCCCGCCAGCTCATGTTGCCGGACACGACGGCGATGCCTTCGAACGACGAGATCGAAGTCGCGCTCGCCGAGCACGTTGCGCTGTTCGGCGGCGAAGCCCATGCGGAAAACCTCCGCGCGATGCGGGCGCAGGCATTGCGATGGATGGACCGACTCGCGGCGTATCAACCGTTGCTGATCGGCGGCGTCGCCGCCGGATGGGCGACCGGGTACAGCGACATCCGCCTCGAGCTCGTCGCCGACGATCCGAAAGCGGTGGAGATCGAGCTTGCGTCGCACGACGTCGCGTACGCGCCGTTGCCGTCCCGCGACGGCGATGCGGGGACGCACCTCATGATCCGATCGCCGGCGCGCGCATCACGCGGCGCTACGTTCGACAACGTTCGCCTCGCGATCCTCACCCCGGCCCAGCGGCGCAACCGTCCGCGCAAGAGCGACGAGTCGCGCCTCGACGTCGAAGCGGTGTCGGCGCTGTTAGGGGAGGCCCACAGCTCCCGCTGACGCGGCGGGCGGGTTTACCCCCGGCTCTGCCGCTCTCAGCGTTGCGCCGCGAGCCAACCCGCGGCCGCGAGCGCGAAGTACGTGAGGATCGCATCGGCGCCGGCGCGCTTGAAGGCGGTCAGCGTCTCGAGCACGCACGCGCGCTCGTCGAGCCAGCCGTTCTGCGCCGCCGCCTTCAGCATCGCGTACTCGCCGGACACCTGGTAGACCGCCGTCGGCGCGCCGAACGCATCCTTGACGCGGCGGACGATGTCGAGATACGGAAGCCCCGGCTTCACCATCACCATGTCGGCGCCCTCGGCGAGATCGAGCCACACCTCGTGCAACGCCTCGTCCGAGTTCGCGGGATCCATCTGATAGGTGTATTTGCTGCCGCCGCCGAGGGTGCCCGCCGAGCCGACGGCGTCCCGGAACGGTCCGTAGAACGACGATGCATACTTGGCCGCGTACGCGAGAATGCGCGTGCGCTCCAATCCCTTCTCGTCGAGCGCGCGCCGAATCGCGCCGATGCGGCCGTCCATCATGTCGGAGGGCGCGACCATGTCCACGCCCGCTTCGGCCTGGCACAGCGCCTGGCGCGTGAGCGCGGCGACGGTCTCGTCGTTGACGACGTATCCCTTGGCGTCGATGAGGCCATCCTGGCCGTGGCTCGTGTAGGGATCGAGCGCGACGTCCGTGATCACGCCGAGGTCGGGAAAGCGCTCCTTGAGCGCGCGGACTGCGCGCGGCACGAGGCCCTCGGGATTCCACGCTTCGGCGCCATCGGGAGTCTTCCTTGCGCCTTCTACGACGGGAAACAGCGCCAGTGCGGGGATCGCGCGTTGCATGCAGAGTTCCGCATCGCCCAGCAGGAGATCGATTGTCTTTCGCGATACACCGGGCAGCGACGCCACCGGCTCCTCGCGTTTCGCACCGTCGAGGACGAACACCGGATAGATGAGATCGTCGGCGGAAAGACGGCTCTCGCGCATCAGGCGGCGAGAAAAATCGTCGCGCCGCATTCGACGCATGCGCCGGGCGGGATACTCGCCTGCAAATTCGAACGGCATGTCGGAACTCCTTTGGGCTGCCACGGTCTACTCTGCCAGACGGCAACGTCTCCCGCTTCCCTCCCTGAGCGGGCGCCCTCGGTTGTGACCAATCCTATCGAGGGTATTTCGGGCCCCGCGCCATTCCCCTTGGACGCGGGGCCTTTTCTTTGGTGCGTGCGAAATGCCCATCGGGAGCCGTGGCATCGGGAGGGGTGGAATCGGAAGCCATGGAATCGGAAGGCGCGGAATTCGGCTCTTCCGCGGCGATTGCGATCGCGTCGGGAAGCCACTGCGCAATCGTTGCCTCCGCTGCCTCGACGCCGATGCGGCGCGTCGCGGAGAACGCCACGACGGTCACCTGCGCCGCCGCATACGGAAACGCCGCCGCGATGTCGCGCCCGATGGCACGGGCGGCCTCGCGCTGCGCCGACGCCGCGAGCTTGTCCGCCTTCGTCGCGAGGAGAAGCACGGGACGCCCGCTCGTGACGTAACCCGCGAGCAGCGCGCGGTCCGGTTGCGACAAACCGTGGCGCACATCGACGACGAGCACGAGCCCGACGAGCGACTGCCGTGTCGCGAGATAGCGCGTGAGAAACCGTTGCCAATGCTCCTTCAACTCGCGCGGGACGGCCGCATAGCCGTAGCCCGGGAGATCGGCAAGCAGCGCCCCACCGCGCAGGCGGAAGAAATTGATCTGCTGCGTCCGCCCCGGCATCTTGCTCGTGAAGGCGAGCCGCGTCCGGTTGGCGAGCGTATTGATCGCGCTCGATTTCCCGGCGTTCGAGCGGCCGGCGAACGCGATTTCCGGCGCGCCGGGAGGGGGCAACTGGCTCTCGTTCGCGACGCTGTCGACGAATTCGGCGTGGTGAAGCGGGTGCGGAGCGGCTTTGGCCGGGCTTCGCGATTCCGCTACAATGCGACGTTTTTCCACGTTTGAATCGGCGCTCGCGCGGATCTCGGTAAAGAAGTGTAGTCCGGTACGTCGTCTGGTAAGAACGCCGGCGCTCGCCGCCGGTCGAGCCGCGTTCGCCTTCGAGGGAGTTACCCAATGAGACGCACCCTGCTGCTGGCGGCTGTCGCCGGCACGTTCGCCGCCGGCGCGGGCATGCAAATGCACACGCAAGCGCAAACGCCCGCGCACCCACCCGCAGCGCCGGCGTCCGCCGCCCAGCCGCCCGCCGAGCAAGCGCCGGCTGCCACGGCGCAACGGCCGGCAGGCAAGCCCGATCTCGAGCGGGCGCAGAAGACTGCGAGTGAGGTGTGCCTCGCGTGCCACGGCCCCGGCGGCAACAGCGTCGTACCGGTGAATCCGAGCCTCGCGGGACAGCCGGCCGAGTATATCAGCCTGCAACTTGCGCACTTCAAGGCGGGCGTGCGCGTGAATCCGATCATGCAGGGCATAGCGTCCACGCTGCAGCCCGAAGACATGACGGCGCTCGGCATCTACTACTCGCAGCAGAAGCCGAAGCAGCAGGCCGCGAAGGATGCTGCGCTCGTCGCGGCGGGACAGAAGATCTTTCGCGGCGGCGATGCGGCGAACGGAACGCCCGCGTGCTCCGCCTGCCACCTTCCCAACGGGGCGGGCATCGCGAAGAACTACCCGAGGCTCGGCGGCCAGCACGCCGACTACACCTATGCCCAGCTCAAGGCGTTCAAGTCGGGCGAGCGCGGCGCGGACAAGGAAGGCAAGGACGCGAACGGCATGATCATGGCAACGATCGCGCAACGCCTGACCGATGCGCAGATGAAGGCGCTCGCCGAATACACGTCCGGGCTGCGCTGACGCCCGGAAGCCGCAGCGCCAACCGCGCTCTCGGCGGCGTCGAAGCCTGCCGCGGGGAGCGGCGTAACGGACGAGCGATCCCTGGGCGTTTCAGGCAGGCGACGCGAGACACTGCGCGAGCGCGTCGCGCCAGTGGGGGAGAGCGAAGCCGAACGTCGATTCGAATCGCGACGTGTCGAGGACGCCATACGCAGGCCTTCGCGCCGGCGTCGGATAGTCGGCGGTGGTGACCGGCACGATGCGCGGCTTCGGGCCATCGCCCAGAATGGCGCGCGCGAATTCGAACCAGCTCGTCTCTCCCGAGCATGACAAGTGATAAAGCCCCGACCGCTCGCCAAGCGCGCCCAGGCCGGCGCCGACAATGCGCGCGGTCGACTCGGCGAGCGTCCGGCTCCAGTTGGGAACGCCGATCTGGTCCGACACGATCCGAAGCTCGTCGCGCTCGGCCGCGAGCTTGCGCATCGTGAGCAGGAAGTTCCTGCCGGACAGACCGTACACCCAGCTCGTGCGCAGCACGATCGCGCGCGCACCGACGGAAGCGATGGCCTCCTCGCCTTCCCGCTTCGTCTGCCCGTACACGTTGAGCGGCGCCGTCGGCGCGTCCTCGGTGTAGGGGGTCGTTCGCTTCCCGTCGAACACGTAGTCGGTCGAATAGTGGACGAGCGCCGCGGACACGCGCTTCGCCTCTTCGGCAAGGACGCGCGGCGCGCGGGAGTTGACCGCGCGGGCAAGCTCGGGCTCGTTCTCCGCGCGATCCACCGCGGTGTAGGCGCCCGCATTCACGATCAGCGCCGGCTTCACGCGCCGCACGACCGCGACGATCGCATCGGGGTCCGCGAGATCGAGCATATTGCGATCGGCAGCGACGACGTCGCCGGACGCCGCAAGGAGCTGCGCAAGCTCGCGGCCGACCTGGCCGTCGGCTCCCGTCAGGAGGATCGCGGGGCGCCCCATGGATCTCGTTGGGAATGTCGGCAGCGAGCGGCGCTAGGGATAGGCGTCCGCCTGTGCGAGCGGCACGCCCGCAGCGTCCTTCGGCGTCAGTATCGGATCGCCCGACACCGGCCAGGAGATGCCGAGCGCCGGGTCGTTCCACAGGAGCGTGCGCTCGTGCTGCGGATGCCAGTAATCGGTCGTCTTGTAGAGGAAGTCCGCGTGGTCCGACAATGTGAGGAACCCGTGCGCGAATCCCGGCGGCACCCACAGCATCCTGCGATTCTGCGCCGAGAGCGTCGTGCCGAAGGAACGGCCGAACGTCGGCGAGCTCCGGCGCAGGTCGACGACCACGTCGAACACCTCGCCGACGGCGACGCGCACGAGCTTTCCTTGCGCGTGCTCGACCTGGTAGTGGAGTCCGCGCAGCACGCCGCGACGCGATCCCGAGTGATTGTCCTGCACGAACGTCGCGCCCAAGCCCGCGGCCTCGAATTCACGCGCGTTCCAGCTTTCGAGAAAGAACCCGCGATCGTCCGCGAATACGCGCGACTCGATGACCTTGACGCCCTCGAGCGCGGTCGCGCTCACCTTCATCGGATGTTCGGCGCGCGCAGCAGCGCGAGCAGATATTGGCCGTAGCCGTTCTTCTCCATGGCCCGGCCCAGTCGCTCGACGCTCGCGGCGTCGATCCAGCCCAGCCTGTACGCAATCTCCTCGGGGCAGGCGATCTTGAGGCCCTGGCGCCGCTCGATCGTCGCGATGTACTGGCTCGCCTCGAGCAGCGATTCGTGCGTCCCCGTGTCGAGCCAGGCCATGCCCCGACCCATGACTTCGCAGGCGAGAGCGCCGCGCTCGAGATAGGCACGGTTGACGTCGGTGATCTCGAGCTCGCCGCGCGCCGAGGGTTTGAGTTCCGCCGCGATGTCGAGCACGCGATTGTCGTAGAAATAGAGTCCTGTCACTGCATGGCGCGACTTCGGGCGCGCCGGCTTCTCTTCGAGGCTGATCACGCGGCCGGCATTGTCGAACTCCGCCACGCCGTAGCGCTCGGGATCGGCGACGGGATAGGCGAACACGGTCGCGCCCTCGACCCGGGCGCTCGCCCGCGTGAGCTGGGCCGAGAAGTCGTGGCCGTAGAAGATGTTGTCGCCCAGCACGAGGGCGCTCGAGTCGTTGCCGACGAACGTGCGCCCGATGACGAACGCCTGCGCGAGGCCCTCGGGCGACGGCTGGACGGCGTAGCGGAGCTCGAGCCCCCATTGCCGGCCATCGCCGAGCAGCTGCTCGAAGCGCGGCGTGTCCTCGGGCGTGGAGATGACCAGGATTTCGCGAATGCCCGCCAGCATCAGCGTCGCCAGCGGGTAGTAGATCATCGGCTTGTCGTAAACCGGCAGCAACTGTTTGGACACGACGTGCGTGACGGGGTAAAGCCGCGTTCCGGAGCCTCCGGCGAGGATGATGCCCTTGCGTGACGTCACAGCGGCCTCTTTCGATCGGGGGCGATCGAATTGCGGCGGCGCAGCGCGGGAAGAACGAAGCGCGGATTCATCGGGTGCCGCTCGCGTAGTTGAGCGAGATCCATCGATGATATTCGCCGCTCGTCACGCCGGCGAGCCACGCATCGTTGTCGAGGTACCAGCGCACCGTCCTGCGCATCCCGCTCTCGAACGATTCCTCGGGACGCCAGCCGAGCTCGCGCCGCAGCTTCGACGCGTCGATCGCGTAGCGGCGGTCGTGACCCGGACGGTCCTTCACGAACGTCACGAGGCTCGCGTAATCGCGTCCTGGCGCGAGCTCCGCCAGGATGCGGCAAATCGTGCCGACGACGTCCAGGTTCGCCATCTCGGCGTCGCCGCCGACATTGTACGTCGCGCCCGGAACTCCGCCGTCGAGCACTGCGCGGATCGCCGCGCAGTGGTCGCCGACGTAAAGCCAGTCGCGGACGTTGCGCCCGTCGCCGTACACCGGCAGCGGCTTGCCGGCGATCGCGTTGACGATCATCAGCGGGATCAGCTTTTCCGGGAACTGCAGCGGGCCGTAGTTGTTCGAGCAATTGGTCGTGAGCGTCGGCAGCCCGTACGTGTGATGGTAGGCGCGCACAAGGTGGTCGGCGGCCGCCTTCGACGCCGAGTACGGACTGTTCGGCGCGTACGCACTTTGCTCGGTGAAGGGATGATCGTCGGGCGCGAGCGATCCGTAGACCTCGTCGGTCGACACGTGGAGGAAGCGGAACGCGTCCGCATCTTCCTTCGGCAGCGACGACCACCACGTGCGCACCGTTTCGAGCAGCCGGAACGTTCCGACGACGTTGGTGTCGACGAACGCCGCGGGCCCGTGAATCGAGCGGTCGACGTGCGTCTCCGCCGCGAAATTGACGAGCGCGCGCGGCCGATGCTGTGCGAGCAATTCGCCGACGAGCGCGGGGTCGGCGATGTCGCCGCGGACGAAGGCGTGCCGCGCCTCGGCGCGCAGCGGCGCGAGGCTCCCGAGGTTGCCGGCGTAGGTGAGCTTGTCGAGGTTGACGATCGGCTCGCCGGTCTTGTCGATCCAGGCGAGCGTGAAGTTGGCGCCGATGAATCCCGCGCCCCCGGTGACGAGGATCATGCGTAGTACTCCCGGTACCAATCGACGAAGCGCGCCAGGCCGTCGGCGAGCGGCGTGTGCGGCGCGAATCCTGTCAATGCGGCGAGCCGGTCGATCGAAGCATACGTCGCGGGAACGTCGCCCGGCTGCATCGGCGCGTAGTCGCGGATCGCCTTCCTCCCCAGCAGCCGCTCGAGCGTAGCGATGAACGTTTCCAGTTCGACGGCTTCGTGGTTGCCGATATTGTACACGGCGTACGGCGCTCCGTCGCCGTCGCCGCGAGGCGGCTTGTCGAGAACCCGCACCAGGCCTTCGACGATGTCGCCGACGTAGGTGAAATCGCGGCGCATCTTCCCGTGGTTGAAGACGCGGATCGCCTCGCCGGCGAGGATCGCCTTCGTGAACAGCATCGGCGCCATGTCGGGCCGGCCCCACGGGCCGTAGACCGTGAAAAACCGCAAACCCGTCGTCGGCAGCCGGTAGAGATGGCTGTAGCTGTGCGCGATCAGCTCGTTCGCCTTTTTGGTCGCCGCATAGAGGCTCACCGGATGATCGACGTTCTGGTCCTCCGAGAACGGCAGCGCGTGATTCGCGCCGTACACGCTCGAGCTCGACGCGTAGACGAGATGCGCGACCTTCGCGCGGCGGCAGCCCTCGACGACGTGGCCGAACGCGGTCAGGTTGTTCGCGAAATACGCGCCGGGATTCTGCAGCGAGTAGCGCACCCCCGGTTGCGCGGCGAGATGGATGACCTGCGTGAACTTCGCGCCTGCGAACAACCGCGACGTCGCGTCGGGGTCGGCGAGATCGATCCGCTCGAAGCGGAATCCGTCGTGGCCGCGAAGTCGATCGAGCCGCGCGTGCTTCAGCCTCACGTCGTAGTAGGCATCGAGGCTGTCGACGCCGACGACGCGTCGTCCCTGCGCAAGCAGCGCGAGCGTTGCGTGCATGCCGATGAAGCCTGCGCAACCCGTCACGAGGACGGGAGCGTCGGGGACGGGAGCGCCGGCGCCGACGCTCATCGCGCCCGGCGCCGCGGACCGGCGCACAGCGGCGACGGCGCGCCGGCTACGCGCGAGCCCACCTTGCAATCCACGGTATCATCGAGGCAGAGATCCAGCATGCGCGCATTCTACGAGGTTTCATCCGATTCTTCGCTGGGCCGACGCATGGCGATTCCCGCAAGCATCGAGGCGATCCTCGTCGTGCGTCCCTCCTCGCTCGGCGACATCGTGCACGCGCTCTCGATCGTCGCCGACATCCGCGCGAACCGGCCGGAGCTCGCGATCGACTGGGTCGCCGAGCGCGGATTCGTCGGCCTGCTCGAGATGCATCCCGGCATTCGCCGCATCGTGCCGCTCGCCATGCGGCAGTGGCGCCGTCGCGCGTGCGGCGCCGCGACGTGGCGCGAGGTCGCCGCGTTCCGCCGCGCGTTGCAACGCGACGAATACGCGGCGGTGCTCGACCTGCAGGAACAGGTGAAGGGCGCGGTGATCGCGCGGATGGCGCGCGGCGTGCGGCACGGGCCGGACCGCGCGAGCATCCGCGAGCCGATCGCCACGCTGCTGCACGACGTTCACCACGCGATCGACCGCGATCAGCATTTCGTCGTCCGTTGCCGGGAGCTCGCGGCAGCGTCGCTCGGCTATCGCGTCGAGGGACCGCCGCGCTTCGGCCTCGTCGCGCCGGCGGCCGTGCCGGGCTCCGTTCCCGGGCGCCCGTTCGTCGTCTTCTTTCACGGCACTTCGCGCGCCGACAAGCTGTGGCCGGATGTCGATTGGCGGCGCCTCGTGGAAGCATTCGGCGCCGCGGGCTTTCCGGTCGTGCTGCCGTGGGGAAGCGACGACGAGCGCGCGCGGAGCGAGCGTTACGCGGCAGGCATCGACGGCGCCATCGTCCCGCCGCCGCCCCGTCTCTCCTTGCCGAGCCTCGCGGCGCTGCTCGCGAAAGCCGAGCTTGCGGTCGGCGTCGACACCGGGCTCGTCCATCTCGCCGCGGCGCTCGGCACGCCCACCGTCTCGCTGTTCGTGGCGACGGACCCGCGGCGCTGCGGCGTCGGTATCGCCGGCCCGTCGGCGCGCGACCTCGGCGGCATCGGCCTCGTTCCCACGTTCGATGAAGTGCAACGCGCGGCGGGCGAGCTCATGCGCCGCGCTGTTCGCTGCTGAATGAGCCTCGTGCGCGGCCTGTATTCACTGCTGTGGAATGCGGCGGCGCCGCTCGCGCCGTTGCGTCTTGCCTGGCGCGCGCGGCGCGAGCCCGGATATCGCGAGTCGATCGGCGAGCGCTACGGCCGCTATCGCGATGCCGCGCCGCCGCGCATCCTCTGGGTGCACGCCGTCTCGCTCGGCGAAACGCGCGCGGCTGCGCCGCTCGTGCAGCGCCTCCGGCTCGCTTATCCCGACGCGAAGATCCTGATCACGCACATGACGGCGACCGGCCGCGCCGCCGGCCGCGATCTCTTCGGCGACACCGTCGTGCAGGCGTGGCTCCCCTACGATGCGCCGTTCGCAGTCCGCCGGTTCCTCGCGCATTTCAGGCCGTGCGCAGGGCTGCTGATGGAAACGGAGCTCTGGCCGAACGTGGTCGCGCTCGCCCGCGAAGCCGGCGTGCCGCTCTACCTCGTCAACGCGCGGATGTCCGCGAAGTCCGCGCGCCTGTACGCCGCATTTCCCGCGCTCACCCGGCCGATGTTCGGCGCGCTATCGGGAATCGCGGCGCAGACGGACGCCGACGCCGCGCGACTCGCCGCACTTGGCGGTCCCCGGCCCGCGATCACGGGAAACCTCAAGTTCGACGCCGCGGCCGCCGCCAACGCCCAAGCGCTGGGACGCGAGCTCAGGATGCGCTTCGGCGAGACGCGGCCGGTCTGGGTCGCCGCGTCGACGCGGGACGGCGAGGAGGCGATGATCCTCGACGCGCTCGCAGCACGGCCGTTGCCGGCCCGCACGCTCACCGTGATCGTGCCGCGCCATCCGCAGCGGTTCGCGGCCGTCGCGGATCTCCTGCGGCAGCGGGCGATTCCGTTCGTGCGCCGCAGCGAGAACGCGCTCGTCGCCGACGACATCGGCGTCGTGCTCGGCGATTCGATCGGCGAGATGGGCGGCTACTTCACTGCCGCGGACGTCGCGTTCGTCGGCGGGAGCCTCGCTCCGCTCGGCGGCCAGAACCTGATCGAGCCGATCGGGCTCGGAGTGCCCACGATCGTCGGTCCGCACATGTTCAACTTCGCCGACGCCACCGCGAAGGCGCTGGCTGCGGGAGCCGCAGTCGAGGCTGCGGACGCTCAGGCGGTCGTCGCCACCGTGGCGGCGCTGCTCGACGATGCGCCGCGGCGCAAGGCGATGCACGACGCTGCGCTCGCGTTCCATGCCGCGCATCGCGGCGCCGCGGACCGGCTGATGGCATGGCTCCGCCCGCGCCTCGATGCAGCGCTTGCGGCGCGGACGGAACGCGCCGACGAACATGCACCGGACAACAATGCGCGTGCCGACGCGCGGAACGAAGGACCGGGAGCGGTCAGCCCTTGAGCTGGCGGTTGAGATCCTCGACGTCCTGGTCGGATAGCGCCCCGACCGACGCCTTGAGGCGCAGCACGCCCACGAGATACCGGAAGTAGGCGTCCGCGAGATCGCGTCGCGTGGAGTAGACGTTCTGCTGAACGTTGAGGACGTCCAGGAACGTCCGCACGCCGACTTCCTGGCCGACGATGTTCGAGGCGAGCGCGCTCTCCGCGGACACGACCGCCTGCTCGAACGCCCTGACCGACGCCGCTGCGCTGGTGACGCCGGCAAATCCGGTCTGCGCCGTGAAAAGCGCCGTGCGCCGCGCGGATTCGAGGTCCTGGCGCGATTTTTCCTGCAAGGCGATGGCCTCGCGGACCCGCGATTCGGTGAACCCGCCCTGGTAGATCGGCACGTTGAGCTGCAGGCCGATGATGCCCGTGCGCGAGTCGCTCGCGATGGACGACGACACGGCGGCGCTTGCGCCCTGCGCGGTGTAGCTGCCGACCAGATCGACCGTCGGGTAGTGGCCCGCGCGCGCACGGTCGACCTCGAGCTTGGCGATATCGAAGTTGTACTCCGCGATGCGGACGTTCAGGTTTTCCCTGAGCGCGCGATCGACCCAGTATTCGGCGTTGTTGGGCTCGGGCAGCGCGGGAACGAAGCCGGCCCCGAGCTTCTTCAAGTCCCTGGGATAGCGGCCGATGATCGCGCGCAGCGCGGTCACTCGGTTGTCGTAGTCGTTGCGGGTCTGGATTTCCTGCGCAACGATGGCGTCGTACTTCGCCTGCGCTTCGTTCGTATCCGTGATCGTCGCGACGCCGACCTCGAAGTTGCGCTTCGCCTGCGCAAGCTGCTCGGACACCGCTTTCTTCTGGCTTTCCGTGAGCTCGATGTTGAACTGCGCGAGCAGGATGTCGAAATAGGCGACGGCGACGCGGACGATCAGGTCCTGCTGCGCGGAGCTCAGGACGAAGTCCGCCTGCGAGACGAGCCGCTTCGACTGGTCGTACAGCACGAGGTTCTGGTAGCGGAACAGCGGTTGCGACGCCGACACGATGGCGTTGTACGAGTGGAAGTTGCGGTTGAAGTCGAGCGACGCGTCGTTCCGGGCGTTGAAGTCGTAGTTGTAGACGTTCCCGCTCAACCCGCCGGTGATGTTCGGCAGGAGGCCCGCCCGCGCCTGGGGCGCCTTCTCCTGCGTCGCGACCCAGTTGGCCTGCGCCGAGGCGATCGCGGGGTCGGCGCGCAGCGCCTCGCGGTAGATCTGCAGCAGGTCCTCGCCGCTCGCGGGCGCCGCGATGCTCGCGATGCCGAGCGCGGCGAGGCAGGCAATCGCAAGGGGACGAAATTTCATTGTCGGCATTTCCATTTGGATGGCGTCGGGCGCGGGCGTCGTCGCGCGTGTGCCGCGCTTGTCGCGCGTTGTTGTTTTCCGGGCAGCGTTCAATAGCGCTTCATCGTCGGATCGACCTCGAGCGCCCATGCGTCGACACCGCCCGTCATGTTGTGCACCTGCGCGAACCCGGCCCGTGCGAGCAGCATGGCGGCGTGCTGACTCCGCCCTCCGTGGTGGCACACCGTCACGAGCGCGCGGTCGCGCGGCAACTCGCCGGCGCGGCGCTCGACGTCGCCGAGCGGAATCGGCAACGCGCCGTCGATGCGGCAGAGCGCGACCTCCCACGGCTCGCGCACGTCGATGAGAAGCGGCGCTTCGCGCGCCGCATCGGCGCGCCAGCGCGCAACTTCCGAAGCCGAGATCTGCGGAATCAAAACTCGAAATGCGCCGGAACGGGGGCGTTGATGAGGGGCGGTATGACGGTCTCGAACAGCGTCCGCTCGGCAACCGATCCGGGCGCGGCCAAGCGGATGAGCCGCGCCGACATGACGGGCCGTTCGCCGATCACGGCGAATACCCGCCCGCCGGGGTTCAATTGCCGCGCGAAGCCGTCAGCCAGCACCGGCGTCGATCCCGTCAGCACGATGGCGTCGTACGTCGCGCCGCCCCAGCCGTGCGAGCCGTCGCCGACTTGCAGCTCGACGCCGCCGAATCCCGCCCGGTGCAGCTTGATCCCGGCCTCCGCCGACAGCAGAGGATCGATCTCGACGCTCGTCACGCGCGCGCCCATCCCCGCGAGCAGCGCGGCGAAGTATCCGCTGCCGGTGCCGATCTCGAGCACGCTTTCGCCCGACGCGAGCTCGAGCTCCTGCAATACCCGGGCCTCCATCTTCGGCGACCACATCGTGGCTCCGCCGCCGAGCGGCAGCTCGAGGTCCGCGAATGCGAGCAGACGGTGCGCCGGCGGAACGAATTCCTCGCGGCGAACGGTGAACAAGAGGTCGAGGACGGTCTGATCGAGCACTTCCCACGTGCGGATCTGCTGCTCGACCATGTTGAAGCGCGCCTGCTCGATGTTCATACCTATGTATCGGATTGTCCCCGGATCGTTCCCGGATGGTTCCCGCATTGTCCTTTTTGGCAGCGCGGCATTATCGCACGGCGACTCGCGGCGACGGACCGCGAATCAGCCGCCGGGAAGGGCATCGGCCGGCACGCGCCGGCTCTTCGGTGCAAACCGTTCCCGCTAGTCGTCGCCGTGCACCGGCGCTGCCCGCGACGCGAGCGCCGCTGCCTTTTTCGCCTGCCGAGCCCTGCGGCGCTCGTGCAGCGCGTCGAGATACGTGTACAGCACGGGCACGACGACGAGGGTGAGCAGCGTCGACGTGACGACGCCGCCGATGATGGCGCGCCCCATCGGCGCCTGGATCTCGCCGCCTTCCCCTATCCCGAGCGCGAGCGGCATCATGCCGCCGATCATGGCCGCGGTGGTCATCAGGATCGGCCGCAGCCGGACCTGACCTGCCTGCAGCAGCGAATCGTGCAGGCTCGCCCCGGCGCGCCGCGCGCGGTTCGCGAAGTCCACGAGCAGGATCGCGTTCTTCGTCACGAGGCCCATCAGCATGATGAAGCCGATCATCGAGAAGAGATTGAGCGTGGTGCCGGTGAGCAGCAGTGCGAGGAACACGCCGATCAGCGAGAAGGGCAGCGAGGCCATGATCGCGAACGGCTGCGTGAAGCTCGCGAACTGCGACGCGAGGATCAGGTAGATGAAGACCACCGCGAGGCCCAGCGCGGCGAGCGCCGCGTTGAACGACTCCGCCATGTCTTTCGCCTGTCCGCCGACGTCGAAGCGATAGCCCGGCGGGAGCGTCGAATCCTTGATGATCTGCTGCACTTCCTTGTTGGCGTCGCCGGACGGCCGGCCTTCGACGTTGGCGTACAGCGCGACGCGCCGCTGCAGCTCCTGCCGCTTGATGATCTGCGGCGACGTGGTCTCGACGATTTCCGCGACCTGCCGCAGCGGCACCATGCGCAGCTCGCCGTCAGGTCCGCGCTTGGATGTGCTGAGGTAGAGGTTGTTGAGGTCCGCGGCGAGCCGGCGGTTGTCCCTCGGCAGCTGCACGTTCACCTCGTAGTTCTGGCCGTCGGGCCCGAGCCAGTAGCTCACGGTGTCGCCGGCGAGCAGCGGCCGGATCGTCGAGCCCACCTGCTGCACGGTGATGCCGACGTCGGCGGCCGCGTCGTTGTTGAGGCGGATCGAAAGCGCCGGCGCCGCGGCCTTCTCCGACGTCTCGAGGTCGGCGATGCCCTGGATCTTGGCCACTTTCTGCGCGAACTCGTTGATGAGGATCGTGAGCTGCTCGGGATCCGGCCCGAGCAGGTTCACCCAGACCGCGCGGTCGAAGCCGAACGCGAGCTCGATGCCGGGGATCGGCTTCAGCTGCTTGCGGATCGCCGCCTCGATGTCCTTCTGCGAGCGGCTGCGCTGCGACCGGTCCTTGAGCCGGAGGTTGACGCGCGCGTAGTTGCGGCCCTCCGTCGCGCCGACGGTCGTCATGGTCAGCGCGACGTCGTCGAACGACTTGAGCGCCTCCTCGACCTGCCGCACCTTGCTGTCCGTGTACTCGAGGCTCGAGCCGACCGGCGTGTTGAGCCGCAGCGAGATGAAGCCCTCGTCCGCCTGCGGAACGAACTCCGTGCCGACGAGCGGCACGATCGCGAAGCTCGCGAAGAACGAGACGAGCGCGATCGCGATCACGCTCTTGCGGTGCCCGAGCGCCCACTCGAGGATGTCGCCGTAGAGCCGGTGCAGCCACTCGATCCCCTGCTCGACCTTCTCCATGAACCGGCCGAGCCAGGGCAGGCGCGCGAAACGGGAGCCCGGCGGATCGTGCCAGACGGCCGAGAGCATCGGGTCGAGCGTGAACGAGACGAACAGCGACACGAGCACCGCGACGGCGACGGTCACGCCGAACTGGAAGAAGAAGCGGCCGATGAGGCCGCTCATGAACGCGATCGGCACGAACACGGCGACGATCGCGAACGTCGTCGCCATCACGGCGAGCCCGATCTCGTCGGTCCCCTCGCGCGCCGCGGCATGATGATTCTTGCCCATCCCGAGATGCCGCACGATGTTCTCGCGGACGACGATCGCGTCGTCGATCAGGAGGCCGATGCACAGCGACAGCGCCATCAGCGTGAGGAAATTGAGCGTGAACCCCAACGCATACAGCGCGATGAACGTCGCGATGACGGCGATCGGCAGCGTGAGCCCGGTGATGATCGTGCTGCGCCAGCTGTGGAGGAACAGGAACACGATGAGCACGGTGAGCAGGCCGCCTTCGACGATCGTCGACTTCACGCGGTTGACGCTGCGCTCGGCGGAGTCCGCGGTCGAGTTCGCGACCCGCAGCTCGACGTCGGGGGGGAGACGCTTCTTCAGCCCCTCGATGGCGGCGGTGATGCCGCGGCCCGTGTCGACGATGTTCGCGTCCTGCGATTTCTGGATGTCGAGCGTGATCGACGGACGGCCGTTGATGCGGGAGATCGACTCCTCCTCCTTCGCGCCGTCGATCACGTCCGCCACCTGCGACAGGAACACGTTCGCGCCGCCCTGCTGCGCGACGACGATCCGCGCGAACTGCGCCGGGTCCTTGATCTTGCCCTCGACCCGGACGATCGAGTCCTCCTTGCCGCGCGTGATGCGGCCCGCGGGCACGTCCTGGTTGGCCGCGCGAACCGCGTTGATCACCTGGTCGACGCCGATGCCGAGCGAGTTGACCGCGGTGGGCTTGATCTGGATCAGGATCTGCCGCGTCGCGCGCCCCAGCACCTCGATGCGCGCGACGCCCGGCACGTTCTCGAGCGCCTTGACGATCGTCTGGTCGGTGAGCGAGGAGAGATCGCGCAGCGACATCGTCGGCGACAGGACGGCGAGCGAGACGATCGGCTGCTGGTTCTCCTGGTCGGCCCGGATGACCAAGGGCTCCTTCACGTCCTTCGGGAAGTTCGGCCGGGCCTGGCCGATCTTGTCGCGGACGTCCTGCATTGCCTTCGCCATGTCGGTCGACATGCGGAACTCGGCGAAGACCTGGCTCTGGCCTTCGAGCGAGTTCGAGCGGATGAGGCTTACGCCCGAGACGGTATTGATCGCGTACTCGAGCGGCTTCGTGACGTCGGACTCGACGACCTCCGGGGAGGCGCCCGGATAGCTCGTCAGGACGAGCACGAAAGGCAAGCTCACGTCCGGCATCTGCTCGACGCGCAGCCGGTTGTACGCGAAGAGGCCGAGGACGGCGATGCCGATCATCACCATCGTGGCGAAGACGGGGTTGTTGATCGAGACTCGTGTGATCCACATGGCGCGTTACCTCGCGGGCCCGCTTCGCCCGGTTTGCCTCAGCTTGCGACCTGCGTCCGTCCCGACGTCGGCGCCGGGGCGGAGGCGGGCGCGGGAGCCGGCACCGTCGCCTTGACGATCGCCGGCGCGCCGTCCTTCAGGTTGTCGAACTTCGCGGCGAGCACCGGCGTGTTCGCGGCGAGCTGGGTCTTGATCTCGACGCGGCCGGTGGCGTCGTCCTTCCGGCCCGTCATGACGATCCGCTTCACGAGCTTGCCGCCCTCGACCGTCCACACGTACGTCTGGCCGGCTTCGGTGCGAATCGCGGTGGCGGGCAGCGTCGGAACGGGCGCGCTCGCGGCGAGCGCTATCCGGCCGGTGGCGAACATTCCCCCGCGCAGCGCGCCATCCGTATTGGGGATCCCGACATAGACGAGTATGGCGCGCGTGCCGGGCTCGGCGGCCGGGTTGATCCGCTCGACGCGACCCGTGAAGCGGCGGTCGCCGAAGCCGTCGATCGTGAGCTCGACCGTCTTGCCGATCGTGAGCTCCGGAACGTCCACCGCCGGAACGGCGGCCTGCAGCTCCATGGCGGTCAGGTCGACGATGGTGATGAGCGGCGAATCGAAGGCGACCTTCTCGCCCACCTGCACGTGACGCTTGGCGACGATGCCGGTGAGGGGCGACGTGGCGACGGCGTCGCGCAGCGCGTTCCGCGCGAGCTGCACCTGCGCCTCGGCCGACTTGACGGAGCCTTCCGACACGTGCCGGCTCGATTCGGAGTTGTCGTACGCGTTCTGGGATATGAAGTTCTGCTTGAGCAGCGCCTGGTTCGTCGCCTGCGTCTTCTCCGCCATCGCGAGCTGCGCCTTCGCCGACTCGAGCGCGCCCGTGCGTTCGATGAGCTTCGCCTCTAGATCGGCGGTGTCGATCCTCGCCAGCAGCTGGCCGGCCTTCACCGACTCGCCTTCGCGCACCGTGACCTGGCGAACGTCGCCCGACACCTTGGCCTTGACCATCGCCTGGCGCAGCGGCTGGACCGTGCCCGATACCGGCAGCCAGCGCGACAGCGGTTGGGCGTCGACTCTCGCGAGATCGGCGGGCGAGAACTCGAGGACCACCGCTTCAGCGGCCTTTCCGCCGGACGCATCGCCGAACTTCTTGAGCAGGCGCGTGGCGATCGTGCCGCCGATCGCGCCAACGACCACCAGCACCACCGCTGCGCCGATCAAGCGCCGACGCGTCCACCGCTTTGCCATGCTGGCTCCCCATGATCGAACCGCCCGATTGGGACGGCCGACGCACACCGGCCGGCGCCGGGGTGTCCGACGCCGCCTTATTGATTGAGCGTCCGCCGGTTGGATGCGCGGCGAACGCGTTTCGGATTCGCGAAGCTGCGTAGTTTAGGCTCTAGGCATTGTCGTCGAAACCCCGCCGCGACAGGCCGGGGCTCTTTGCGACAGGCCGCGCCAGCCGTTCGCGAACGGCGGAACCCGCTCGCACGGGCGGACGTCGCATTGACAATACGGGAAATAGGGCCAATAATTCTCTGTTGCCCGTTTGGCAGACTGCCCGGCATACCCTTTTACCCCGGAGGACTTGAATGAACATGAACAGCAAGCTCGGCCTGTCGCTCATCGCGGCCGCGCTCGTGACCATCTACGGTTGCGGTAAGGAAGAACCCAAGAAGGCCGAAGCGCCCAAGGCGCCCGCGGCCCCGGCCGAAGAAGTCGTCGTCGTCAAGATCGGCCACGCCGGCCCGCTGACGGGCGGCATCGCCCACCTCGGCAAGGACGACGAGAACGGCGTCCACCTCGCCGTCGACGAAGCCACGGCGAAGAAGATCAAGATCGGCGGCAAGACGGTCAAGTTCGAGATGATGAGCGAAGACGACCAGGCGGATCCGAAGATGGGCCCGACCATCGCGCAGAAGTTCGTCGACGCCAAGGTCGCGGGCGTGGTCGGTCACCTGAACTCGGGTGTGTCGATCCCGGCGTCGGCCGTCTACAACCAGGCCGGCATCCCGATGATCTCCGGCTCGGCGACGAATCCCAAGCTCACCGAGCAGGGCTTCAAGGTCGTGTTCCGCACCGTCGGCCGCGACGACCAGCAGGGACCTGCGGTCGCCGCCTACGTCGCGAACGAGCTGAAGGCGAAGAAGGTCGCGATCGCGGATGACGCCACGGCGTACGGCGAAGGCCTCGCCAACGAAGTCGAGAAGACGCTCAAGGCCGCCGGGGTCAACATCGTCGCGCGCGAAAAGACGAACGACAAGGCGACCGACTTCAAGGCGATCCTGACCAAGATGAAGGGCAAGAATCCCGACGTGATCTTCTACGGCGGCATGGACGCCACGGGCGGCCCGATGATCAAGCAGGCGCGCGAGCTCGGCATCAAGGCCACTTTCGCGTACGGCGACGGCGCGTGCACGAGCGAGATGGCGAAGCTCGCCGGTCCCGCCTCGGAAGGCATGATCTGCTCGCAGGCCGGCATTCCGACGCAGATGGCGTCGAAGTCGTTCCAGGACGCGTTCAAGGGGAAGTACGGCGAAGTTAAGCAGTACGCGCCGTTCTTCTACGATGCGGCGAACATCCTGATCGCGGCGATGCAGAAGGCCGACTCGTCCGATCCGGCGAAGTACCTGCCGGAAGTCGCGAAGATCTCCTACGACGGCGCGACGGGCCACATCGAGTTCGACGAGAAGGGCGACCGCAAGGACGCCGAGATGACGATCTTCCAGATGAAGAACGGCAACGTCGAGCCCGTCGCGATCATCAAGGCGGGCAAGACGACGAAGATCGGTCCCGAGGCCCCGGCCGCGGCGGCGGCTCCGGCAGCGCCGGCGGCTACCCCCGCGGCGGCTCCGGCGGCGGCGCCTGCAATGGCGCCGGCTGCTGCGCCCGCGATGGCCCCGGCTGCTCCGGCGAAGGAAGAGAAGAAGAAGTAAGCGCCGCGAAGCGTCGGCTGCACACGAAACGGCGTCCTTCGGGACGCCGTTTTCTTTGGCGACCGCGGCGGGGTTGCCCCCGCGTTTGCCAACATTGGCGGCAACCCGCACAATCGCCGAACTCGAAGAACCGCAGCCGCAAGGGAAGCGGGCACGCGGACTTCACCGGCGGCGAGACGCGCCGCCCGCGCCCGGGGGAGAGGTCGTTTGGACATTTTCCTGCAGCAGGTGATCAACGGCCTGACGCTCGGCAGCGTCTACGCCGTCGTGGCGCTGGGCTATACGATGGTCTACGGGATCATCCAGCTCATCAACTTCGCCCACGGCGAGGTCGTGATGATCGGGGCGATGGTGTCGTTCACCGTGATCACCGCGCTAGCCGGCGCCCACACGGGCCTGCCGCCGCTCGCGATCGTGATTGCGGGGGTGCTGGTGGCGATCCCGGTGTGCATGGGCGTCGGCTATACGCTCGAGCGCGTCGCCTACCGCCCGCTGCGCAAGGCGCCGCGCCTCGCGCCGCTCATCACTGCAATCGGCCTCTCCATCATCCTGCAGCACCTCGCGATGATCATCTGGAGCCGCAACCCGATCGCCTTTCCTCAGATCATCACCGTCACGCCCATCCACCTGACGGGCAACGTCAACGGCGCGACGATCACCAACGTGCAGGTCGTCATCATCCTGACCTCCGTGGCGATGATGGCGGGCCTGCTCGCGCTCGTCTACCGGACGAAGCTCGGCATCGCGATGCGCGCGACCTCGCAGAACCAGCAGGTCGCCGGATTGATGGGCATCAACATCGACACGGTCATCGCGCTCACGTTCGTGATCGGCGCCGGCCTCGGCGCGATGGCCGGCGTGATGGTGGGGACGTACTACGGCATCGCGCAATACCAGATGGGCTTCATTCTCGGCCTCAAGGCGTTCTCCGCGGCCGTGCTCGGCGGCATCGGCAACCTCGCGGGCGCGATGCTCGGCGGCGTGCTGCTCGGCCTGATCGAGGCGCTCGGCGCGGGCTACGTCGGCGATCTCACCAACCTGTGCCAGATCGAATCGTGGTCCGAGGCGATCGCGAAGCGCTGCGTCGACGATCCCAACCTCACGCTGTTCGGGTCCAACTACCAGGACGTGTTCGCGTTCCTGGTGCTGATCGCGGTCCTCATCTTCCGTCCGTCGGGCCTCCTGGGCGAGCGCGTGAGCGACCGCGCCTAGAGAGCCTGTCCATGCAGCGATACCTCGACTGGAAGAAGCATCCGGCGGGCGCGTGGATCGGCGTCGCGCTCGTCGCGGTCGCGCTCGCGCTGCTGCCCTTCGTGCTGGCCGGCATCGGCACGGCCTGGGTGCGCATCACGAACCTCGCGATCCTGTTCGTGCTCCTGTCGCTCGGCCTCAACATCGTCGTCGGCTTCGCGGGACTGCTCGACCTGGGCTACATCGCCTTCTACGCCGTCGGCGCGTACACGTACGCGCTGCTCGCGTCGCCCCACTTCGATCTGCACCTTCCGTTCTGGATCATCCTGCCGATCGGCGCTGCGGTCGCGTGCCTGTTCGGCGTGCTCCTGGGCGCACCGACGCTCAAGCTGCGCGGCGATTACCTCGCGATCGTCACCCTCGGCTTCGGCGAGATCATCCGGATCTTCCTCAACAACCTGTCGCAGCCGGTCAACCTCACGAACGGCCCGCAGGGCATCACGCTGATCGACCCGTTCCGGATCGGGAGCTTCAACTTCGCCACGCCCACGAGCGTCGGCGGCATCACGTTCACCGGGCCGATCAAGTACTACTACTTCCTCGTGCTGCTCGTGATCGTCATCATCGTGATCAACCTGCGGCTGCAGAACTCGCGGATCGGCCGGGCGTGGGAAGCGATCCGCGAGGACGAGATCGCCGCGCGCGCCATGGGCATCAACACGCGCAACATGAAGCTGCTCGCATTCGCCATGGGCGCGTCGTTCGGCGGCATCTCGGGCGGCGTGTTCTCCGCGACCCAGGGCTTCATCAGCCCCGAGAGCTTCGTGCTCGTCGAATCGGTGATGGTGCTGTCGATGGTGGTGCTGGGCGGGATGGGCAACGTGTTCGGCGTGATCCTCGGCGCGATCCTGCTGTCGTTCGTCCCCGAAGTGCTGCGCTACACGGTCGAGCCGGTGCAGCGGGCCGTCTTCGGCAGGATGATCATCGAGCCGGAGGTGATCCGGATGCTGCTCTTCGGCCTCGCGCTCGTGCTGATGATGCTGTATCGGCCGGCGGGAATCCTGCCTTCGGCGCTGCGCAAGCGCGAGCTCGAGACGGCCAACGCGAAATGAGATGAGCGCCGCTCCCGCCACGAGCGAAAAACCCGCGCTGATGCTGCTCGCCGCGAAGGGCATCAGCAAGCGCTTCGGCGGCGTTCACGCGCTCGCGGACGTGAGCTTTTCGATCCGCCACGGCGAGATTTACGGGCTCATCGGGCCGAACGGCGCCGGCAAGACCAGCCTTTTCAACGTGCTGACCGGCATCTACACCGCCGACGCGGGGGAGTTCACGTTCGACGGGCAGCCGCTCAACGGGCTCAAGCCGAACGAGGTCGCCGAGCGGGGCATCGCGCGGACGTTCCAGAACATCCGCCTCTTCGCCAACCTGTCGGCGCTCGAGAACGTGATGATCGGCCGGCACGTCCGCACGCGCGGCAACGTGCTGGGAGCGATCCTCCGCGACGCGAAGACGCGCGCCGAGGAGAAGGCGATCGAGAGGCGCGCGCACGAGCTGCTCGAGTACGTCGGTGTCGCGAAGCGTGCGAACACGCTCGCGAAGCATCTCGCGTACGGCGATCAGCGCCGGCTGGAAATTGCGCGCGCGCTCGCGACCGAGCCCAAGCTCCTCGCGCTCGACGAGCCCGCCGCCGGAATGAACGCGACGGAGACCGCATCGCTCAAGGGGCTCCTCGCCAACATCCGGCGCGACGGCACGACGATCCTGCTGATCGAGCACGACATGAAGCTCGTGATGAGCGTGTGCGACCGCGTCCTCGTGCTCGATTACGGCAAGAAGATCGCGGAAGGATCGGCTGCCGACGTGCAGAGGGATCCGAAGGTGATCGAGGCGTACCTCGGCGGCGAAGTGCTCCTCAACCTGAAGGGCGGCTAGGTTGGACGTCACGACGAACGCGCTGCTCGAGCTTTCGCGCGTCGAGATCGCCTACGGCGGCATCCAGGCGGTGAAGGGCATCGACCTCCACGTCGACAAGGGCGAGCTCGTCTGCCTCATCGGCACGAACGGCGCGGGCAAGACGACGACGCTCAAAGGCATCACGGGACTCCAGCCCGTCAAGGACGGCACGATCCGCTACGGCGGCGAGAACGTCACGGGCCGCCCGGCGTTCGAGCTCGTGCGGATGGGCCTCGCGATGGTCCCCGAAGGCCGCGGCGTGTTCGGCGCGCTCACGATCGAGGAAAACCTCGCGATGGGCGCCTACATCCGCACCGACGCCGCCGCGATCAGGGAAGACGTCGAGCGCGTGTTCGCGCTGTTTCCCCGGCTCAAGGAGCGGCGACGGCAGACCGCGGGCACGCTGTCCGGCGGCGAGCAGCAGATGCTCGCGATGGGACGCGCGCTCATGTCGAAGCCGAAGCTGCTGCTGCTCGACGAGCCGTCGATGGGCCTTGCGCCGCTCATGGTGCAGAAGGTTTTCGAGACGGTGCTCAAGGTCTCGGCGGAAGGCGTCACGATCCTGCTGATCGAGCAGAACGCGAAGCTCGCGCTCGAGGTCAGCAATCGCGGCTACGTGATGGAATCCGGACAGATCACCGTCTCGGGTGACGCGCGCACGCTCCTGCACGATCCCGCGGTCCGCGCGGCCTATCTCGGCGAAGGAGCCTGACGCTCCTTTCCGGATGACCGAACTGCCGCCGCCGCAGCCCGGACCGCCGCCGGCGCATCTCCATCCCCGTATCGTGCCGTGGCAGCACGCGCTCGCGTGGTACGAGGATGCGATGCGCCTTTTCAAGCGCGCGCCCGCCACGTGGGTCGCGCTCGCGCTCATCACCATCGCCTCGGAGCTCGCGTTGCGGCTCGTTCCTTCGCTCGGCCCGTTGCTGGCCGAAGCGGTCGCGCCGCTCGTTGCGTGCGGCCTCGTGTTCGCGGCGGCGGCCGCCGACCGCGGCGCGAACCCGGCGCTCGCCGACGCGACGCGTGCGTTCCGGGCGCCGGCCGGCGCAGTCGCGGCCATCGTCGTTTCGGCGCTGGTCACGTTCGTCGCCGAATCGCTCGCCGCATGGTGGATCGCCGATGCCAACCTGCTCGACCCCGCAGGGGGGATGGACGACATTCGCCCATCCGTGCTGATCGGCATCTACGCGATCGGCCTCCTCGCGTCGCTGCCGGTCATGTTCGTGCCGTTCCACGTGCTGCTGGAGCCGGTGGCGCCGGCCGCGGCGTTCGCCGCGAGCTGGAACGCGTTCGCGCTCAATGCCATTCCGCTCATCGCGTATGCCGGCGCATCGCTGGTGCTGGTCGGATTCGGCCTCGCGACGTTCGGCTTCGGCTTCGTGCTTGCGCTGCCGCTGTGGATTGCCTCGAGCTACGCCGCGTGGAAGGACATCTTCGGCGTTCGCGACCCGCCGCAGGGCGACCGGCGGGTGAGCGGCTAGCGTTCGTGCACCGCCTACGCTGTAGGCCGCGCCGTGAATCCGATGAGCGCGACGTCGACGTCGTGCGGATCCGCGGCGACCGCAGTGACGCTCGCTCCTTTCCAGCACATTGGGATCCTAAGCTTAGAATTCCACGTGGACAAGTTGT
>JADMIO012610641.1_pt1 | contig 62107 bp, 61 predicted proteins | sample 8958161 | NCBI WGS metagenome assembly JADMIO01 (sample SAMN16585339, study PRJNA669376) | soil metagenome | isolation source: Crop rotation soil | place: USA: Cullars Rotation, Alabama | collected 2011 | reverse complement strand
CGACAACTTGTCCACGTGGAATTCTAAGCTTAGGATCCCAATGTGCTGGAAAGGGAGTGACCGTCGAGAAGGTGGCCGCGGACGACCAGGGCAACGAGGTCAGCCAGCTCCAGTCGGCACCGGTCGGGAGCAACGGGGTGGAGTACGCGAAGGTCGCCGGCGAGAGGTTCGCGGCGGGCGGGGTCGACCTGACGGTCGACGCGGTCGGGACTCCCGGCGACCCGGAGGCGACCGCGACGATCACGGTCTCCCTGTCGACGGCCGCCGGCCTGGGAGGCGCGCCCGTGCCCCTGGTCGACGAGTGCCAGGAGGAAGGCATCGAGCCCCCGACCCCGTCCGCGTCGGTGAGCCCGGGTGCGGCTCCGTCCGAGGCACCGACCGCGGCGCCGACTCCCGTGCCGACCGACCTGCCCACCGAGCGTCCGACCGACCTGCCGACCGAGCTCCCGCTCGAACCCACCGACCTGCCGACCGAGCTCCCGCTCGAGCTGCCCACGGACCTGCCGCACGTGCTGCCCACCGACCTGCCCACCCAGCTGCCGACCGACCTGGCGACGGCCGTGCCCACGGGCCTCCCCACCGGGCTGCCGACCGAGCTCGCCACGCTGGTCCCGACCGCGCTGCCGACTGCTCTCCCGACATCCGTCCCCACAACGGTGCCGACCGAGGCACCGACGACGGCACCGACCTCGATCCCGACCTCGATCCCGACCGACGTCGTCAGCACGAGCCCGACCGATCCGCCGACCTCGGTGGTCACCAACCTGCCGACCTCCGCGGTCCCGACGACGGCAGGCCCGACCCCGCTTCCGCCGACGAGACCGCCCGGGTCCGGGCCGCCGGACGACACCGTCGACTACCAGCCGACGGATCCGGACCACGGGCTGCTTCCGCCGACCGGGAGCCCGGCCCGGCTGCTGCTCGAGATCGCGCTGGGTGCCTTCCTGCTGACCTTCGGCGCCGTCCTCGTGGTCGCGGCGTATCGCGTCAGGCCCAGGCCCGCGGGTCCCGGCCGATGAAGCCCATCAACCGGGACTGGATGTCGGCGTCGCTCCCGACGTCGACCTTCGGGCCGTACTGACCGGACCGGCGGAGCATCTCGTCGATCGGTTCCATCCCGGCGAGCATCGCCGCGCACCGGGCCTCGTCGAGCTGGACCGGCTGCCCGGTGGCCTTGGCCAGGTCCCAGGTGTGCATGAAGACGTCTCCGGTGTAGAACTGCGCGATCGCCCGGTCGACCGGCACGTCACCGAAGTTCGGGTTGCTGGCGACCTTGTCGGCGGTCGCCGGGTCGTCGAGGAGCTCCTGGACGACGTCCACGTGGACCTGCCAGGCCGCGACCGGGTCCTCGGACACCGGCGGCCCGGTCGGCAGGGTGATGCCGGCGCTCCCCTCCAGCAGGGCCGGGAGCCACTCGACCAGGTGCCCGACGACGTCGCGCGCGGTCCAGCCGTCGACCGGGGCCGGGTCGTCCCAGCGCTCCGGGTCGGCGGAACGGACGAGGTCGGTGAAGGCTGCGGCGACCTGGCGGTGCTCGTCGGCGGGGGAGAGTTCCATGCAGGAACCGTACTCAACCAAACGGTTGAATACAAGGGCGCTAGCCTCACGTCGTGAACCCGGTCCGCCTGATCGCCACCGATCTCGACGGGACGCTGGTGCACTCCGACGGGACCATCACCCCGCGCACCCAGGCCGCGCTGCTCGCCGCGGAGTCGGCCGGCATCGAGGTCGTCTTCGTCACCGGCCGGCCGCTGCGCTGGGCCAAGGACGTCTTCGACCACGTCGGTGGCCACGGTCACGCGATCGTCTCGAACGGCGCGCTGATCTGGGACGTCGCCTCCTCCTCGCCGTACCTGGTCCGCGCGATCGAACCGGCGGTCGCGGTGCAGGTGGCGGACCGGATCCGCGAGGCCGTCCCCGGCACCAGCTACGCGGTCGAAACGCTGGCGGGGATCGCCCTGGAGACAGGGTTCCTGGAGCGCTACCCCGTCCCCGAGGGCAGCCGTCGCTCGACCTTCGAGGAGATCGCCGACGGTCCCGTGCTCAAGATCCTGGCCCGGCACGAGGAGCTCGAGCCGCAGCCGTTCTGGGACGCCGCCCTCGAGGTCGCCTCGGACCTCGCCGAGATCACCTGGTCCTCGGCCACCACCCTGCTCGAGATCAGCGCGCACCAGGTCACCAAGGCGTCCACCTTGGCGGTCTTCGCCGCCGAGCGTGGGATCGGCCCGGACGAGGTGGTCGCCTTCGGGGACATGCCCAACGACCTTCCGATGCTGGAGTGGGCCGGTACGTCGTACGCGATGGCCAACGCGCACCCGAGCGTCCGGGAGGTCGCGACCCACGTCGCGGGGACCAACGACGACGATGGTGTGGCCGAGGTCATCGAGCGGCTCCTCGACTCCTGACCACCGCCCAGGCAGGCTGGAACCATGCTGCGGTCGGTGAGGCTCCTGTTCGTCCTGGCGGTGACCGCCGGGATCCTGGTGCTCACCCCGCAGACCTCCTGGGCCTGCAGCTGCGCGTCGAGCACGACCCAGCAGCAGGTCGACCGGGCCGGGACGGTCGTCGGCGGCACCCTGGACTGGGTCGCCACCAACGGGATCAGCACGACGTACAGCGTCATCGTCGACAAGGTCTACAAGGGCAAGGCGGCCGAGCGGGAGAAGCTGGTCGGCAACGCCAGCGAGGCAGCCTGCGGGCTGGGGTCACTCGCCACCGACGAGCGCTACCTGTTCTTCATCGACGGCCGGCACCCCGGCCAGATGAACGTCTCGCTGTGCACCGGCACGACCCCGTACGACGCCAAGCTGGCGTCCGAGATCGTGTCGATCACCGGCGAGGAGCCGACCGGCCCGTTCGCGACCCCGGGCACCAGGACCGGAGCCGTCGACGAGGACCAGATCAGCGGCACGCCCTGGTACACGGTGGTGACCACCGGGTTGGTGCTGGCCGGCGTGCTCGGCTTCCTGGTCTGGATCCGCCGGAAGGCCTAGAGGTACATCCCGCCGGAGCTGCTCTCCGCAGCCGCCTGGGTCGGGTCGGCCGGCATCCCGGGGGTGGCACCCGGCGGGAGGGCCCGCCGCATCTGCTCGAGCTGCGCGCGGGCAGCCATCTGCTGGGCGTAGATCGCGGTCTGGATCCCGTGGAAGAGGCCCTCGAGCCAGCCGACGAGCTGAGCCTGGGCGATCCGCAGCTCGGACTCCGACGGGGTCTGGTCGCTGAACGGGTCGATCAACCGGTCGAGCTCCTCGCCGAGCTCGGGCGCGAGGCCCTCCTTCAGCTCCGAGATCGAGGTCTTCAGCACGCTGGCCAGGCGGGCACGGCCGGCCTCGTCGACCGGGGCCGCCTTCACCTCCTCGAGCAGCATCCGGATCATCGAACCGATCCGCATCACCTTCGCGGGCTCCTCGACCAGGTCGGTGACCTGCTCGCCGTCCTCCTCGGCCTCGGCGGGCGGGGCGGCGAACGTCGGCTGACCCTGCGCGTCGACGATCACCACGCGGGGGTCCTGGTCCTCGGGCTGCTGGCTGGACATGCCCGGAAGCCTAGCCGTCAGGTCCTGATGAGGATCTTCCCGGTGTGGTCGCCCGACTCCATCAGCGCGTGCGCCGCCCCGACCTCGTCGAGACCGAACTCGGCCTCCACCATCGTCCGCACCCGGCCCTCGGCCACCAGCGGCCAGACGTGCTCCTCGACGGCCCGGCAGATCGCCGACTTCTCCGAGGTCGGTCGCGCCCGGAGCGAGGTGGCGATGACCGCGCCGCGCTTGCGGAGCAGGGCGTTGATGTCGAGCTCGCCCTTCGTGCCGCCCTGCATGCCGATGATCACCAGCCGTCCCTCGGTAGCCAGGGCGGCGACGTTGCTGCCCAGGTACTTGGCGCCCATGTTGTCGAGGATGACGTCGGCGCCGCCGGCCTCGCCGAGGACCCCGACGAAGTCTTCGTCGCGGTAGCTGATCGCCCGGTGGGCACCGAGGTCGAGGCACAGCTGCTGCTTCTGGGGCGTACCCGCGGTGGTGAACACGCGGGCACCGAGGGTGCTGGCGACCTGGATGGCGAAGGTGCCGATGCCGCCGGCCCCGCCGTGCACCAGGAACGTCTCACCGGGTTGCAGGTTCGCCACCATGAAGACGTTCGACCACACCGTGCAGGCCACCTCGGGGAGCGAGGCCGCGACCTCCAGGGGGACCCCGGCCGGGACCCGCATCAGCTGGCCGGCCGGGACCAGCACCTGCTCGGCGTACCCGCCGCCGGCGAGCAGCGCGCAGGCCTCGTCGCCCACCGACCAGCCCTCGACGCCGTCCCCGACCGCGCGCACCCGGCCCGAGCACTCGAGGCCGAGGACGTCGCTGGCGCCGGGCGGCGGTGGGTAGAAGCCCATCCGCTGCAGGGTGTCGGCGCGGTTCACCGCGCTAGCGACGACGTCGAGGACGACCTCGCCGGGACCAGGGACGAGGTCGGGGAGATCGGTGACGACCAGGGCGTCCGGACCGCCCGGCTCGGGCACGACAACAGCTCGCATGCCTCCCAGGTTAGGGGGCAGCGCTCAGGCGTCGGCCGCTGCGAGCTCCTCCTCGACCTCGGGGTCGTCGTCCTCGTGCTCGAGCACATCGGCCGGCTTGTCCCAGCGCAGGGCGAGATCCTGCGCCGCTGCTGCCAACCGCTCGATCTCGTCCGGGTCGCCGTTCGCGTTGGCTGCGGCGTACCCGAGCAGGAACGTCGTGACCGGTGCGGCGGGGCGCGCGACGTTGTGCGCAGCGTCCCGGGCCACGTCCAGGATGAGTGCTTCGTCGAGGTCGATCTCCACGTCGAGGGCGTCGCAGAGCTCGTCGATCCAGTCGTGCAGATTCACGAAACCACCATCACTCCTGTCGCCCGGACGGCGCAAGAGGCAGCCGCGATCAGTCGCCGAAGGTTTCCCTCAGCGCCAGCAGGTCCTCCCAGGTGTCCACGTCCCGGGTCTCCGGACCGTACGCCGGGACGTGCGCCAGCTCGAGGCCCATCACCAGCGCGCGCACCGAGAGCCCGTGCTCGTCCTCGTAGGACGGCCGGACCCGGTCGAGCGCCTCGGTCCGGTACGCCGCGCACAGGTACTGCAGCTGGTCGTCCTGGTCGATCAACACCGCGCCGTCCTGCTCGGCCGCCTCGACGAGCCGGCGAACCGTCGCGCTGGTGACCAGGGGCATGTCGACCGCGAGCACGACCAGCAGGTCCGGGCGTCGGGCGAACGCCCGGAGTCCGGCCAGCATCCCCGCCGCCGGCCCGCCGCCGGCCGGGTCCTCGCGGGTGAAGGTCACCGGCCGGGTCGTGGGTACAGGATCGCCGACCACGACGACCTCGTCCACGTCGAGCATCGCGCCGAGGGCGTGCTCGAGGAGCGTCAGTCCACCGAGCTCGATGGACGCCTTGTCGGCTCCGTCCAGCCGGACGGCACTGCCCCCGGTCAGGATCACGGCACCGGTCCTGCGCGTCTCCACGTGCGGCAGTCTGCCACCGCCGGTTCGCGGGGACCGAGCCCTCTAGGCTGGTCGCATGGGTTCGCTTCGGGTGACGGTCTGGCAGCACGCCTCCGACCTCGACCCTGCGGTGAACCGTTCCGCCCTCGAAGCACTGGAGCTGCCCGCGGGGACCGACCTCCTCGTCGCTCCGGAAGCCTTCGCCCGCGACTTCGGTGAGCCCGGCTCGCCCCTCGCCCCGTACGCCGAACCGCTGGACGGCCCGTTCGTCGGTACCGTGCGCGCGCTCACCGAGCGGACCGGGGCCGCGTTCGTCGGCGGGATGTTCGAGCAGTCCGACGATCCCGACCGCCCGTTCAACACCCTGGTGCTGAACCAGCCGGACTCGCTGACGACGTACCGGAAGATCCACCTGTACGACGCCTTCGGGCAGCGCGAGTCGGACCTGGTCAGCCCCGGTCCGACCAGCCCGGTCGTCGCCGAGGTCGGCGGACTCCAGCTCGGCCTGATGACCTGCTACGACCTGCGCTTCCCCGAGCTGGCGCGGGCGCTGTCGTCGGCCGGTGCCGAAGTCCTGGTCCTTCCGGCGGCCTGGGTGGCCGGGCCCGGCAAGGTCGCCCAGTGGCAGACGCTGGTCCGGGCCCGGGCCATCGAGAACGTGGCCTGGGTGGTCGCCGCGGCCCAGCCGGCGCCGCACTACTGCGGTCACTCGGCCGTGGTCGCCCCCACCGGTGACGTGGTCGTGGAGGCGGGTGAGGGGGAGGACCTGATCACCGCCGAGATCGACCTCGACACCGTGCGTGCGGCCCGGGAACGCAACCCGGCGCTGGACCTTCGGCGGATGTGACCCGTTGATAGTCTCCGAAGTCGTTCCGAAGAGCTCTGCAGACGAAGGTGGGCCAGGTGTCTGATCCTGACGACTCGCCCGAGTCGACCTCCGGGCAGTCGGCCCCGCGCCCGCCGGCGCGACCACCGGGCTGGCGCAAGGCGACCCCCGAGAAGCTCGGTGCGGCACGACGCTACGGCGGCGCTCCGCAGGCACGACCCGCAGCGCGGCCGGCGGCCCGTCCGCCGACGACCGGAGGGCTGACCTCGGTGCCGTCGACCGAGCGGCCGGCAGCGCGACCGCCGGCGCGTCGCCGGGCCGACGACAACCGCCCCTACCTGCCGCCGATGACGCCCATCGCGGAGCGGACCGAGCCGCAGCCGCCGGCGCCCGAGCAGGTGGCAGCGCCCGCGGTGACCCAGCCGGTCGCCGAGCCGGACGCTGGGCCGGTCGCTGAGCCGACGCCCCCACCTCCGGTCGAGGCCCGGCGCGAACCGTCCACCCGTGCGGCGACCCGGGCGGCGACCCGGGCGGCGACCGCACGCCCGCACGCCCGCCCGCGCGAAGCGGCCCCGGCCCGGCCGGCGTTGGCCCGGCCCGCCACCCCGGTCGAGCGACTCACCGCCGGAGACGGCGAGGGCTGGCTGGTGGTCCTGCTGCTCGGTGCCGCCGGGATCGTGCTGACCCGGATGGCTCCCGACCTGCCGACGCTGGTCCGGGACATCTCCGCAGTCGTCGTCTCCGGCGCCTTCGCCTGGGGCCTGGCCATCCGCACCGGCGGCCGGCCGTTCTGGGCCGCGGGTCTCGGCTCCGCGCTCGGCATCGCCGCGATCATCTCCGACTGGCAGCCGCTGGTCGCCGGGGCCGCGGTCGGCACAGGCGTCATGGGGGCGACCCTCGCCGTGATGGCGACGACGCCCGCAGCCACCTTCCTGCTGGCGATCCGCGAAGCACTGATCGCCTCGGCGATCGCCGTGGTCGGAGCGCTCGGCGTCGTCGGCTACGGCGTCGACAAGGACACCGACATCGACCCCGACCGCGTGGGGTACGCGGTCCTGGCGCTGTCGCTCGCCGGCACCTTCGCCCTGGTCTACCGGCTCGGCGCGGGACTGCACGGCCTCGGCCGGCGCGGGTACGTCGTGGCCGGTGGCGCTGTCCTGATGCTCGTCGTCGCGATGGCCTACAGCGAGGCGATCGCGCACTGGGGTTCGCGCGACTTCGTCGGGATGATGGACGACTTCCGCGACTCGACCCGGGACAACCTCGGCGCCGTTCCCCACCCGATCGTCGCGCTGCTCGGCTACCCGGCCCTGGTCTGGGGCGTCTTCATGCGGGCGCGTCGACGGCAGGGCTGGTGGGTCTCCGCGTTCGGCGTGGCAGCCACCGCTCCGATCACCACCCGCCTGGTCTCCTCCGACCTGGGTGCGCGCAGCGTGGTCCTCGGCGGCGTCTACAGCTTCCTGGTCGGCATCGCCGTCGGCTACCTGGTGATCCGGGTCGAGCAGTCCCTGACCGGCAGCCACGGCCGGCGGGCCCGCCGGGACGAGGAGGCCGAGGCCCACCGCCCGGAGCCCCGGCGTACCCGCGCCCTGCACTGAGCCGAACGCGCGAGTAACCGCCGCGGAGCGGTAGCGTCCCCGGCATGTCGACGTCCGAGGTGCTCGCCGAGATGGTGGCCAGCGTGCTCTCCGTGCCGGTGGCCGTGGGCGACCCGGTCGCCGTCGGGGACACGGTGATCCTGCTGGAGTCCATGAAGATGGAGATCCCGGTCCTCGCCGAGGTCGACGGGACCGTCGCCGAGATCCGGGTCGAGCCCGGGGACGTCATCCAGGAGGGTGACGTGCTGGCGGTGCTGGAGCACTGAGCTCGTGGCAGAGGGGGCGGGATTCGAACCCGCGGTAGGTCTCCCTACGACCGCTTTCAAGGCGGTTCCGATCGGCCACTCCGGCACCCCTCCCTGCGCCCGGAGGCGCAGAGGGATGAGTTTAGAGGAGCGCTACTCCGAGCCGCCGATCTCCATCGACACCGAGTCGTAGACGAGGTCGTGGACCTTCTGCCGGTAGTGCTCGACGTCGTTGAGCAGGCGACGGACCTCGGCGGCCAACCGGTCGGGGTCGAGGCGGTCCAGCAGACCACCGCCCAGAGCGGTGAGCCGGCCCAGGAGCTGCTGCCGCTCGCGGTCGCTGGCACCGCTGCGCGCAGCCAGCCAGCCGTCCCACGACGAGAAGCGCTCGTCGCTCAGGGCTTCGGTGACCGCGGCCAGCTGGTTTCGTGTCATCAGCCGCCAGTTCGAGGCCGAGCGACTCCCTCCCAGGGTGCTCCGCAGCTCCGAGATCGCTGACTCAAGAGTCATCGAGCCACCACCTTCCACGCCTTCGTTCGTGCACAGTGGAGATCTGAGTGTGACCCAGGCCACATCCCGAAACAAGACCTGTGTCGGGATTCGGGACCTGAGTCCTACCCCGGTTCGCGTGCGACCACGCCGCAGCGGTGTAATCGGACGGTGAGCACCTCCGAACCGCGCGACTACGGCCTCGCCCCGCAGCTCCGGGCCCGGTTGATGGGCACCTTCCTGGCGGCCGTCGGGGTCACCCTACTGGTGATGACGGTCGTGGTGGTGGCCTTCGACCTGCCCGGTGACGTGCTCAGCGGGGTGGTCATCCTGGTCGTCATCGGCATCTTCGCCCTCGCCTTCTTCCTCGGCCGACGCTGGTACGTGGTCCGGGTGGACGACGTCGGCTACCAGGTGCGGTTCGTCCGCGGCGCGGGGGCTTCGCAGGCCCGGTGGACCGAGGTCGAGGACCTGGCGACCGCGGTCGTGGCCGGGTCCGAGTGCGTCCAGCTGCGGCTCCGCGACGGTCGTTCGACGACGATCCCGGTCGCGCTGATCGAGGGCGACAAGGAGGAGTTCGTCGACGAGCTCCAGCGCCGGCTCGACGCCGGGCACGGGTACCGCCGGCTCTGAAGGTCCCGATTCCCGGCCCGATTTCCCGCGGGGGCTCCGCGGTGGGTAACCTTTTCCTCGCTGTCGGGGAGGTGTCGCCTAGTCCGGTCTATGGCGCCCGCCTGCTAAGCGGGTTTGGGGCTAAAACCCCATCGAGGGTTCAAATCCCTCCACCTCCGCCAGTGGTCTACCGAGAACCCCGCCTGGAGACAGGCGGGGTTCTTGCATGTTTGAGCAATCCCCCGCGCGGGCACCTAGGTTGCAGGAACTTGCAGGAAGGTGCAGTGCAGTTTCATGAGGTAACTGGTCTACTTCCCGCAACTACTCGAACTCGAAAGAATCAGACGTACCGGTCGCACCCCCTTGAGTGGCCGGAACTAGGGAGGGCACGACCGATGAGCAAGTTCTTCACCCGTTGCGCAGCAGCCGCGGTCCTCGCTACCACGATTTTCGCCGGGGGCTCGGGCCCGGCGAATGCAGCACCCGACAGCCACCTCAAGCAGGGCGGGTACACCAGCTACTCGTTCGACACCGGTTGGGGCTGAGCCGGCGGGACAACTGAAGAACTCGGGACGAGGACGTACACGTCACCCCCCAGGCGAACGTCAAGCCATTCGGCCCGTCTCGTGACAAGAGCGGAGAGCACCCCCACTCTCCGCTCTAGTCATGTCCGGAGCAATTACTCCTGCTTGGACGTGGTGCTTCCGGGGGTTCCCTCCCGGGCCTTGTCCCGCATCTCCTGCTGCCCGATCGCGTAGCCCAGCTGGAAGCGGGTCTCGACGCCGTACTCGGCCTTGAGGGAGGCCACGTAGCCCGCGTAGGTGCGGGTGCTGACCCCGACGCGCTTGGAGCTGGCGTTGTCGCTGTGCCCCTCGACGAGCATCCGGATGGTCATGTTGTGCACGTCCTCGGCGATCTCGCGCTCGGTCGAGGTCTCGCGGTCGGTGAAGATCCGCGCCCGCTCCCAGTAGCGCTCGAACATGTCGACCAGGTACGCCACCAGGCTCGGGTCGTGGATCGCGATCGCGACGTGGGTGCCCTCGGCGCCGGGCACGATCGCCAGGCGCCGGTCGACGACGATGAGCCGGTTGAAGAACTCGTCCAGGGTGCGCACCTCGGCGCCGGCCTTGGAGACCTCCTCGACGTACTCGCGGGTGGCGACGCTGCGTCGCGCGGAGTGCTGGTACAGGGTGCGCATCTTCACGCCGCGGGCCAGGGCCCGCTGGTCGCGCTCGATGGCCTCCTTGAGGATCGCGGTCGGACGGGCGCCGTCGGGCTGGGCGGTGAGCAGCTCGCTGGCGGCGTCGCCGACCGAGGCGGTCAGGAACCGGTTGATGTTCGGCAGGCCGCGCAGCTCGACGATCGGCAGGTCGCGGGGAGCGGTACGCCGGTAGGCGAGGCCGAGGTCGGCGAAGGTCGTCGCCCAGCCGGTCGACTCGGCGAGCAGCTCGGCCGCCCGCTGGCCCATCGGCGCGACGACGCGGGACTGGACGATCGCGGGGTCCACCGGGTGGTAGGTCCCGGTCGACGGGTCCAGCGCCAGCAGCCCCAGGTCGAGGAGGAACGCGAAGTTGTCGTGCTCGGGTCCGCCCTCGACGATCCGCTCGTCGTCGGGGCCGATCGCGCCCTCCAGGACGATCTTCTGGAACAGCGCGCCTGCATCGTTCTGCAACCGCTCCCGGTGCGCGCTGTCGAACTCCGTGCTCACGCTCCGACTATCGCAGAAACCTGCAATATCGGGCACCGGAAGCCTGGCGAAAAGCATGAAGGGCCGCACCCGAGCGGGTGCGGCCCTTCACTGTGGGTTCCTGAGGGGTTGTCCGTTCGGTTCCTGAGGAGGTCGCGCAGCGACCGTCTCGAAGGGCGAAGGAGTCAGAGACCCAGGCGCGCCTTCAGGCCGTCGAGCTCGGTCCAGAGCACGGACGGCAGGTCGTCACCGAACTTCTCGAACCACTCCTGGATCTGCGGGATCTCGGCCTTCCACTCCTCGACGTCGACCTTGAGCGCCTCGGCGAGCTGCTCCTCGGTCAGGTCCAGGCCCTCGATGTCGAAGGAGCCCGGAGCCGGCACGTGGCCGATCGGGGTCTCGATCGCGGCGGCCTGGCCGTCGATGCGCTCGATGATCCACTTGAGCACCCGGCTGTTCTCGCCGAAGCCCGGCCACAGGAACTTGCCGTCCTCGTCGAGGCGGAACCAGTTCACGTAGAAGATCTTCGGCATCTTGGACGCGTCATTGTCCTTACCGATGTTGATCCAGTGGCTGAAGTAGTCGCCGGCGTTGTAGCCGATGAACGGGATCATCGCCATCGGGTCACGACGGACCACGCCGACCGCACCGACCGCGGCAGCGGTGGTCTCGGACGACAGGGTGGCGCCGAGGAAGGTGCCGTGGGTCCAGTCGCGGGCCTCGGAGACCAGCGGGATCGTGGTCTTGCGGCGCCCGCCGAAGAGGATCGCGTCGATCGGGACGCCGCGCGGGTCGTCGTACTCGGCCGCGAGCATGTCGCACTGCTTGATGGGGGTGCAGTAGCGGCTGTTCGGGTGGCTGGACAGCTCGTCGCTGTCCGGGGTCCAGGGCTCGCCCTTCCAGGAGGTCGCCTTGGCCGGCGGGTTCTCCAGGCCCTCCCACCAGACGTCGCCGTCCTCGGTGAGCGCGACGTTGGTGAACACGGAGTTGCCCTTGTTGATGGTCTTCATCGCGTTCGGGTTGGTGTGCTCGTTGGTGCCCGGCGCGACCCCGAAGAAACCGAACTCCGGGTTGACGGCCCAGAGGCGGCCGTCCTCACCGACGCGCATCCAGGCGATGTCGTCGCCGATGGCCTCGACCTTCCAGCCCGGGATGGTCGGCTCGAGCATCGCCAGGTTGGTCTTGCCGCAGGCGGACGGGAAGGCGGCGGCGACGTACTTCACGACGCCGACCGGGGAGGTGAGCTTGAGGATCAGCATGTGCTCGGCCATCCAGCCCTCGTCGCGCGCCATCACCGAGGCGATCCGCAGCGCGTAGCACTTCTTGCCGAGCAGGGCGTTGCCGCCGTAGCCCGAGCCGAAGCTCCAGATCATCCGCTCCTCGGGGAACTGGACGATGTACTTGGTGTCGTTGCACGGCCAGGCGACGTCGGCCTGGCCCGGCTCGAGCGGGTGGCCGACCGAGTGCAGCGCCGGCACGTAGGTGGCGCCGGTCTCCTCGAGCTTGCGGAGCACGTTGGTGCCCATCCGGGCCATCACGCGCATCGACGCGACGACGTACGCCGAGTCGGTGATCTCGATGCCGAACATCGGCTTCTCCGCCTCGAGGTGGCCCATCACGAAGGGGATCACGTACATGGTGCGACCGCGCATGCAGCCGGCGTACAGCCCGCGCATGATGTCCTTCATCGCGTTCGGGTCCATCCAGTTGTTGGTGGGCCCGCTGTCCTTCTCGTCGACCGAGCAGATGAAGGTCTTGTCCTCGACACGCGCCACGTCGGTGGGGTCGGAGGCGGCGTAGAACGAGTTCGGCTTCTTGGACTCGTCCAGCTTGATGAACGTGCCGGTGCCGACCAGGAAGTCGGTCAGCTCGGTCCACTCCTCGTCGGAGCCCGTGCACCAGTGGATCGCGTCCGGCTGGGTGAGCTCGGCGACCTCGGAGACCCAGGCGAGGATGTCCTCACGGGTGGTGGGCGCAGTGATGGTTTCGGCGGTCATGCAGGTGTCCCCTTCGATCGCGGCGCGCGCCCGAGTCAGGAATCGCGCCGGCCGCCGAGCGCATCGGCGGATCTGGAAGTTGGTGTGTGCCCGATCCCCAGCGCCGTTGCGGACGATCGAAGTTGTTCGAGGGTAACTGCGCTCCCCGGCCCCACCTATTTGATCGTTCCAGTCGTGGTGCCCGTCACTGAGCAGCGTCGGATTTCGGCTCCCGCGCGCGCTCCGCTAACATTGCCGGGTTCCTGCGGCGCAGGGACGAGCGCCCGTAGCTCAACGGATAGAGCATCTGACTACGGATCAGAAGGTTTGGGGTTCGAATCCCTACGGGCGCGCGAGCCGAGAGGCATGAGAAAGACCCCCGCAACGCTGCACCGCGGGGGTCTTTCCCATGTCCGAGGCGAGCAAGCCCGTCGACGAGCGAGGAACGAGCGAGGAGCACGGGCGCGCAAGGTGACGGACCCGCAAACCAAGCCCCGCAGACTCAAGCCCCCCGGATCGCGGCGGCCACCGCACCCGGTACGTCGGCGTGGAACACCGACGGGATGATGAAGCTCGGGTTCAGCTCGTCGGCGCGCACGACCGCGGCGATCGCCCGCGCGGCCCGCAGCAGCATCTCGATGGTGACCTCGGAGGCCCGCGCGTCGAGCAGTCCGCGGAAGACGCCGGGGAAGGCGAGCACGTTGTTGATCTGGTTCGGGTAGTCCGAGCGCCCGCTCGCGACGACCTCGGCGTACTTCGCGGCCTCGAGCGGGTCGACCTCGGGATCGGGGTTCGCGAGCGCGAACACGATCGACCGCGGCGCCATCTCCCGGATCCACTCGGCGGTGAGGATTCCCGGTGCGCTGACGCCGATGAACACGTCCGCCCCCTGCAGTGCCGTCCGCAGGTCGCCGGTCACCCTCCGCGGGTTCGTCACCCCCGCCAGGGTCTCCTGGGACTCCGAGAGCCCGTCGAGCCCGGGGACCAGGCAACCGGCCCGGTCGTAGACGACGACGTCGGAGAGCCCGGCGGCGAGGAGCAGCGTGACGATCGCCGTACCGGCAGCGCCGGCGCCGGACACCACGGCCCGAGCGGTGGTGATGTCCTTGTCCACCACGCGCAGCGCGTTCAGCAGCGCAGCGAGCACGACGATCGCGGTGCCGTGCTGGTCGTCGTGGAAGACGGGGATGTCGAGGCTCTCGCGCAGGCGCTGCTCGATCTCGAAGCAGCGCGGTGCGGCGATGTCCTCCAGGTTGATGCCGCCGAAGCCGGGGGAGATCAGCTCCACGGCGCGGACGATCTCGTCGGTGTCCTGGGTGGCCAGGCAGATCGGCCAGGCGTCGATGTCGGCGAACCGCTTGAACAGCGCGGCCTTGCCCTCCATCACCGGCAGCGCGGCCTCGGGACCGATGTTGCCGAGGCCGAGCACCGCGGACCCGTCGGTCACGACCGCGACCGAGTTGCCCTTGATGGTGAGCCGGGAGACATCCTCGGGGTTGTTCGCGATCGCCATGCTGACCCGGCCGACGCCGGGGGTGTAGGCCATCGACAGGTCGTCGCGGGTCCTCAACGGGACCTTCGAGGCGACCTCGATCTTGCCGCCGAGGTGCAGCAGGAAGGTGCGGTCGCTGACCTTGTGCACCTCGACGCCGTCGACCGCCTCGACCTTGGCCTGCAGCTGCTCGGCGTGGTCGCCGTCGGCGGCCGAGCAGGTGACGTCGAGTCGCAGCCGGGTCGGGCTGGACTCGACGACGTCGATGCCGGTGACGACGCCTCCCTCGTCGGAGATCGCGGTCGCCACCGCGCCGACCAGCCCGTGGTCGGGGGAGGTGTGCAGCCGCATGGTGACGGAGTACGACGAGGTCGTTGCGTTTCGAGCCACACCTCAGGCTCGCACCGTCTGTGGTTACGCGCGAGTCAACCTCACCCGACGTTCTCTCCCGGTCACCGCGGAGTGGTTGGATGCGGGTCGACGCGTGCAGGAGGTGGGATGGCTTCGCAGGAGGACGGGCCGGCGTCGCCGGCTACCCGGCAGGACGTGATCCCGCTGCGGGAGGCGACCCGTGCCTGGTTCTCGATCTCGCTGCAGACCTTCGGCGGTCCGGCCGGGCAGATCGCGGTCATGCAGCACAAGCTGGTCGACGAGAAGCGTTGGATCGGCCAGCGCCGGTTCATGCACGCCCTGAACTACTGCATGCTGCTGCCCGGCCCGGAGGCCCAGCAGCTGGCGATCTACACCGGATGGCTCCTGAACGGCACCCGCGGCGGCCTGATCGCAGGCGGTCTCTTCGTCCTGCCGGGCATGCTCGCCCTGCTCGTGCTCTCGGCGGTCTACGTCGGTTTCGGCGACACGACCCTGATCACCTCGCTGTTCGCCGGGCTCGCGCCGGCAGTCATCGCCATCGTCCTGCAGGCAGTCACGCGCGTCGGCAAGCGAGCCCTCGCCCATCCCGCCCAGGTGGTCCTGGCCGCGGCGTCGTTCCTGGCGCTGGCCGTCTTCGCGGTCCCGTTCCCGATCGTGATCGCTGCGGCTGGTCTGGCCGGCTGGGTCCTGGCGCTCCGGGTCCCGGCCCTGCGCACGACATCCGGCCACGGCGCCTCGGACGGACCGCCTCCCCTCATCAGCGACGAGGACCTCCACCACGACCCGCCCTCCGGACGGAGGACTGCCACGCTTCTCGGGGTCGGGCTGGTCCTCTGGTTCACACCGGTCCTGGCCTTCGGGCTGCTGGTGAGCTCCACGGACGTGTTCGTGGACCAGGGGCTGTTCTTCTCGGGCGCTGCCGTGGTGACCTTCGGCGGGGCGTACGCCGTCCTCTCGTACGTCGCCCAGCAGGCGGTCCACGTCTACGGCTGGCTCGCGCCGGGGGAGATGGTCCGGGGCCTGGCCCTGGCCGAGACCACACCCGGCCCGCTGATCATGGTCGTCCAGTTCGTCGCCTTCGTCGGCGCCTACCGCGACCCCGGTTCGCTCGATCCCTGGCTGGCCGCGGTGCTCGCCTCGCTCCTGGTCACCTGGGTCACGTTCGTGCCCTGCTTCATCTTCGTGCTCCTCGGGGCGCCGTACGTCGAGAGGCTGCGCAGCAATCTCCACCTCTCCGCCGCCCTCAGCGGAATCACCGCGGCGGTGGTCGGCGTCATCGCGAACCTCGCGGTGTTCTTCGCGCTGCACACCCTCTTCGACGAGTCCGAGCGGGTCGACGGCGGTCCGTTCCGGTTCGACGTTCCGGTGCTGTCGTCGTGGGACCCGTTCGCCGTGCTGCTCACGGTCGTCGCCGTGGTGCTGGCCTTCGCCCGCGGCTGGAGCCCGCTGCGCGTCCTCGGGTTCTGCGGGGCCGTGGGTTGCGTGCACGCGGTGGTGCAGCTCCTCACCTGACGCCGGGCACCGGGCGCCGCGGACGGGAGCGCGCGTAGAGCCGGAGCCACGATCCGGCGAGGAGCAGGCCCAGGCCGGCGACGACGATCCATCGCTCGGGACCTCCGGTCCCGGGCAGCCCGCTCTCCGGCGGGAGCACCGTCCCACCTGCGGGGAGCACCGTGACCCCCACGGTCGCGGTCTGTCCGGCGGGAACTCCGACGGTGATGCGCTGCGACTGTCCGAGCTGCTGCGGTGACGCCCCCGCGGCCGGCCGGTCCGGGGACCCGGGCGCCGGGGCGAAGCAACGCGCGACGACCGGGATCCGGGTGGGTCGCGCGACGCGGGGGGCGGTGAAGGTGGCTGCCAGTGACCGCCCACGGCCGGTGGCCCGCTGGTCCTTCCACGCGATCGACCAGGCGCACTCGCTCTCGGCCCGCGCGGTGACGTCGAGCTGTTGCCCGCTGCGGACGACGTGCCGGTCGACCTCGACCCGAACTGCGGGGGCAGCGGTGCTGCTCGACGCTCCCAGCGCGAGCACGAGCACGGTGACGGCGAACCCGCCCCACCCGAACCACTTCATGACGTCCCCTCGGACCGGTCGCGAGATGGCGCCAGGTTAGGTGGGTTTCCGGCCCGGGTCGCCTGCCGCCGCGAACAGTTCGGGCGTCGTTCATTCGGCGTTCGTCTGCGGCACCTCGGACCTCTCCAGGGTCGCAGCACGTTGTCCACAGGTCCGTCCACCGAACGCCCGCAGAACCCCCAAACGAACCGTCGAGGTTCGCCGTCCATTCACCCAACAAGGGGTTTCCGGTCGCACGGCCTCGTCATGGTGAGCCGCCGGCAGGCCCCTTCCTGCGGCACGGGACCTCGGCCCGTTTGGTGCGAATGAACTTCCAGGCAGGTTTGTGTGTCGACCGTGCTCGACCCTGGGACGAACCCTGTCCCGTCACCGGGTGACGTCTCGCGCCGTCGGTCGCTGAGCAGCCGCGCGACCCGCGCGGACGTGGTCTTCCACCAGACCACCAGCGCCGCTGCGCTCACCGTTCTCGTCATCATGCTGCTGGTCGGCAGCTTCCTGGCACTGCGTGCCTCCGACGCGCTCAAGGTCGCCGGGTTCAGCTTCCTCACCGAGACCGAGTGGCAGCCCGACTCGCACAACTTCGGGATCGCCGGCGTGCTGACCGGCACGGTGCTCATCGGCATCGTCGCCATCCTCATCGCGGTCCCGCTGGCCACGGCCACCGCGCTGTACATCAGCGAGTACGCCCCGGCGAGTCTGCAGCGGACCTTCATCTCCCTGGTCGACCTGATGGCCGCGGTGCCCAGCGTCGTCTACGGCCTCTGGGGTTTCTTCCTGCTGCAGAACAAGGTGGTCCCGCTGGCCCAGTGGATCTCCGAGCACTTCGGGTGGCTGCCGTTCCTCGGCATCGACACCGAGGGCTACGAGAAGGGCAGCGCGATCTCGCAGAACACGGTCTTCACCTCCTCGACCTTCATCGCCGGGATCGTGGTGGCGTTCATGGTCACCCCGATCATGTGCGCGGTCATGCGCGAGGCGTTCTCGCAGGCGCCGCTCGGCGAGCGCGAGGGCGCGTACGCCCTCGGGAGCACCAAGTGGGGGATGATCCGCACCGTCGTGCTGCCCTTCGGCAAGGGCGGCATGATCGGCGGCTCGATGCTCGGCCTCGGCCGGGCGCTGGGCGAGACCATCGCGGTCTACATGGTGCTCTCGGTCGTCCCGGCCTTCCAGCCCAACATCTTCCAGAACGGCGGCAGCTCGGTCTCCTCCCTGATCGCGCTGCGGTACGGCGAGTCCGGCGCCTTCTCGCTCTCCGCGCTGTTCGCCGCCGGCCTGGCGCTGTTCCTGATGACGCTCGCCATCAACTTCGCCGCCTCGACGATCGTCGCGCGCAGCCGATCGGGGGCCGAGAGCGGATGACCACGACGACCTCGACGACCACCGCGCCGACCACGACCGGGCGCCCGACGCCGCGTCCGATCGGGCGGGTCAAGCAGAGCGACGTGCTCTCCCTGCTCGGCGCCGTCGGCGCGGCGGCGGCGACGACCGCCGGTCTGTTCTCGGTCCTGCCGATCACCGGCGCGATCGCCTGGTTCGCGATCGCCTACGCGCTGTTCCTCGGCTTCTACGCCGCGCTCGTCTCGTTCGACGAGTCCGCCCAGACGGTGCGGGCCAGGATCGCGTCCGCGATCATCCACACCCTGAGCTTCACGCTGCTGGCGGTGCTGGTGCTGGTGGTCAGCTACACGCTCTACCGCGGCGCCGGGGCGATGGTGCACTGGAACTTCTACACCCAGGACATGCAGAACGCGGGGCCGCTCGACCCGCTGACGGTCGGTGGGATCAGGCACGCGATCGTCGGAACGCTCGAGCAGATCACGATCGCCCTGCTGATCACCGTCCCGCTCGGAATCCTCTGCGCGGTCTACCTCAACGAGTTCCCCGGGCGCGCCGCGCGGTTCGTGCGCACGATCGTCGAGGCGATGACGGCGCTGCCCAGCATCGTCTCCGGCCTGTTCATCTACGCCACCTGGATCATCGCGCTGGGCAACGACAAGAGCGGCTTCGCGGCCGCCCTCGCGATCAGCGTGATGATGCTGCCGATCATCATCCGCGCCGCCGACGTGGTCCTGCGCCTGGTGCCGGGCCACCTCAAGGAGGCCTCGTACGCGCTGGGCACCAGCCACTGGCGCACGGTCTGGCACGTCGTCCTGCCCACCACGCGCTCCGGCCTGACGACCGCGGTCATCCTCGGCGCCGCCCGCGGCATCGGCGAGACCTCGCCGGTGCTCCTCACCGCCGGCTTCAACAACGCGTTCAACGCCAATCCCTCGAAGGACCCCCAGGTGTCTCTCCCGCTGCAGGCCTTCATGGCCGTCAAGTCCCCGCAACCCGCGATGATCACCCGTGGCTTCGGGACGGCCGCCTTCCTGCTGGTCCTGGTGCTCGTCCTGTTCCTGATCGCGCGGGCGGTCGGCGGCCGCGGACCCGGGCAGCTGAACGCCCGCAAGCGGCGTCGCATCCAGCGATCCTCGCAGCGTGACGTGCAGCGCTGGGCCGCGCGTGCCGGCGTGGTGCTCGGTGCCCTCGGCCTGGTGGCCGCGGCCACCCTGCACCCGTCCACCCCGGCAGCGGCAGCCGACGGGTACGTGCCGATCTCCGGGGCCGGCTCGACCTGGTCGCAGAACGCGCTCGACCAGTGGCGCCGGAACGTCACCCAGTACGGGATGCAGGTCAACTACCAGGGGACCGGCTCCTCCGACGGCCGCAACCAGTTCAAGAACGGCACCGTCGACTTTGCGGTCTCCGAGATCCCCTACGGCCTCACCGACGGCGGCGTGAAGGACCTCCCGCCGACCCGCAAGTACGCCTACATGCCGATCGTGGCCGGCGGTACGTCGTTCATGTACAACCTCACGATCGGCGGCAAGCGGGTCACCAACCTGCGGCTCTCGGGCACCAACGTGGCCCGGATCTTCACCGGCAAGGCGAAGACCTGGAACGACCCGCAGATCCAGAAGGACAACCCCGGCCTCGCCCTGCCGGCCCGCCGGATCGTGCCGGTGGTGCGTTCCGACGGCTCCGGGACGACCGCCCAGCTGACCACCTGGCTGAGCAAGCGCTACCGGGCGCTGTGGGACCCGTACTGCGCCTCGGCCGGCCGGCCAACCCCGTGCGGCATCACCTCCTCCTACCCGGTGAAGTCGGGCAGCGGGTTCACCGCCCAGTCCGGCTCGCTCGGCGTCTCGGGCTACGTCTCGCAGAAGCAGAACGACGGCACCATCACCTACGTCGAGTACTCCTACGCGCTGAACACCGGCTTCCCGGTGGTCAAGCTGCTCAACAAGGCCGGCTACTACGTCGAGCCGACCGCGGAGAACGTGGCGGTGGGTCTGCTCAAGGCGCAGATCAACAACGACGCGACCTCGCCGAACTACCTGACCCAGATCCTCGACGGGGTCTACGACAACACCGACAAGCGCGCCTACCCGCTGTCCAGCTACTCCTACATGGTGGTGCCGCGCGAGACCAGCGGCGCCTTCAACACCGCCAAGGGCAAGACGCTTGGCGCGTTCGCCTACTACTTCCTGTGCGAGGGCCAGCAGCAGGCCAAGGTGCTCGGGTACTCGCCGTTGCCGATCAACCTGGTCAAGGCCGGCATCGCGCAGGTCAAGCGGATCCCCGGCGTCGACGTGCAGTCGGTGGACATCTCGAAGTGCCGCAACCCCACGTTCTCGGCCTCGGGTGCGAACCTGCTGGCCCAGAAGGCGCCGTACCCGCCGGCCTGCGACAAGCAGGGAGCCACCCAGTGCACCACCGGCACCGGAGGGAACAAGGCACCCACCTCCTCCAGCGGTGGTGGCGGCGGCGGGAGCACGCCCGGTGCCGGGAACACGCCCGGGGCTCCCACCGCCGGGGCTCCGACGCCGGGTCAGGTACCGACCGGCGCGGTCGATCCCGACACCGGCCTGCCGGTCGCGGCCGGGCCGCAGGGCAGCTCCGAGGTGATCGCGGGTTCGCCGCAGAACCTCGGCTCGTCGTACTCGACCGGGACCCAGACCGCGCTGATGACCGTCGCCGGCCTCGCGTTGCTGCTGGTCGTGCTGCTGCCGCCCCTGGTCTCGCAGCTGGTCCGGAGGAGGCAGTGATGACGAGGCGGGTAGCTCGTCGCAGCGCCGTCCTGGCCGTGCTCGCGCTGCTGCTCGGGCCGTTGCTGCTGCTCGGCGGGCAGACCGGGGCGAGCGCGGCCGGTGACGGCTCGGTGACCAAGAGCGGCTCCGGCCGCTTCTCGAACCTCAAGGTCACCGTCAGCCAGGTCGACCACCTCCGCAACCAGGTGGTCCGGGTGTCCTGGTCCGGAGGGCAGCAGAGCGCGACCAGCGGCCGCAACTTCTTCAACAACTACCTGCAGATCATGCAGTGCTGGGGCGACGAGGCCACGCCGCAGCGCGAGAAGTGCCAGTACGGCGGCGTCTTCGACGACCAGCGCGGTGGGCAGGCGACCTCGAACCGGGAGATCGTCAACAACGGCCAGCTCGACGACCCGGCCGAGACGAAGTACACCGCGCCGTTCCCGGCGACCGCCGTGGTCCCGTTCCAGTCGGTGACCGGCAAGTCGACGACCGACCGGCGCAACGAGTTCTACGACAGCCAGTCGACGAACGAGATCGACTACGGCCGGACCTCCGCGGACGGCACCGGCGAGGAGTTCTTCGAGCTGCAGACCGGACGGGAGGCATCCGGCCTCGGCTGCGGCGTACCGGAGGACGACGGTACGCCGCGCAAGTGCTGGCTGGTCGTGGTCCCGCGCGACGACCGCGAGGTCAACGGCCAGGACGTGGACGACCTCCCGGGCGCACGCCTGGAGACGTCGCCGCTGTCCACGTCGAACTTCGCGAACGCCATCAGCTTCCGGCTCGACTTCGACCGGGTCGGGGTCACCTGCCCGATCGGCTCGGCCGAGCGCCGGGTGATCGGCAACGAGGAGATCTCCGAGGCCGTGAGCCTCTGGCAGCCCGCCCTCTGCGACACCACCGGATCGATCTTCGGCTACTCCCAGATCGGCGACGACACCGCCCGCAACCAGGCACTGACGGACGACCCGTGGCTGTCTCTGGTGAACCGTCCGCTGGCGGCGGACCGGAACACCGACGGGCGGCTGCTGACCTACGCCCCGGTCGCGGTGAGTGGCATCGGGATCGGTGTCGTGATCGAGCGGACGCCCAAGGACGGCCCGCGCAACGAGGAGACGAACACCGGTTCCACCGACGCGGAGAAGGCCAAGCGCGGCACGCGGGTGCTCGAGCTCAGGCTCAACGCCCGGCTGGTGGCCAAGCTGCTCACCCAGAGCTACACCGCGGCGGTGACCGGGTCCACCAAGCAGGTCACCGGGAACCCGCGCTGGCTGGCCGAGGACAAGGAGTTCCTCACCCTGAACCCGGAGTTCAACCAGCTCCAGTACATCGGGAACCTCTACTCGATCACCAACCCGCTCGGACTGACCGATGCGAACCGCGCGGTCTGGGAGTGGATCAAGGCCGACCCGGACGCCCGTGCGTTCATGGCCGGCAAGAAGGACCCGTGGGGCACCCACGTGAACACCTTCTACAAGAACCTGGACCTGGACCGGATGGACTTCCCGCGGGCGGACCCCGAGTGCGTGAAGTTCGTCAGCGACCAGGCGCCGCTGTGCGCCCTGGACCACCTCGCCTACGCCAACGACTTCCACGCCGCGGCCCGGGGAGCGATCCGCGGCCTCACCCTGCAGAACGACACCTGGGACCTCGCGGCGATCCCGCCCCGCTACAAGGCCAGCCCGGCCCAGGCTCCCGGCGAGCGCGCGGTGCTGGCGTTCGTCGACACCGCCACGGCCGCCCGGTTCAAGCTCACCCTGGCCTCGCTCAAGAACGGCAAGGGTCAGTACGTCGCACCGACGAAGGCGGCGCTGGCCGCGGGGCTCGGAGCGATGAGCGACGGGCCGGTCGCCGGGGTGCTGGAGTCGAACCCGGGGTCCAAGGCCTCGGGCGCCTACCCGTTGACCGAGGTCACCTACGCGATGACCGCGCCGCGTCAGCTCGACGCCGACGAGGCCAAGGACTACGCCGGCTTCATCCGCTACGTCACCGGCGCCGGCCAGGTGCCGGGGATCGCGCCCGGCCAGCTGCCGGAGGGCTATCTGCCGCTGCCGGCGAAGCTCAGGGCGCAGGCCGAGGACGCGGCCGCGCTGGTCGCGAAGCGCGGTGGTCCGGCACCGTCCACCGGCGACGGAGACGGGCCGGCCGGGACGCCGGCCGACGGGGCCGAGGAGCCGACCGCAGCGACGCCGCCGCCCCCGGGCGAGCTGCCGCAGGCCGCCGGCGGACCGTCCGTCGAGAACCCGGTCACCACTCCGGAGGTGCTGACGCCGAGCGCCTCGGACACCGAGGCCCTCGAGCCGGCGACGTTCGCCCGGTACGCCCTCGCGGTCGCAGCCCTGCTGGGCGTGCTGGTCGCGCTGTCCCGCCCGGCGGTCGCCGGTCTCGGGTCCCTCCGACGGATGCGTGCGGCCGCGGCCGCGGCATCCCCCCAGAGCCCCCGGTGAGTCCCTTCGCCGGGTCCGGTCACGGACGCCCGTCCGCGGCCACATCCACACAAGGAGTAGAGATGAAGGTTTCCAAGCGCCTCATCGCGGCCGCCTGCGGTCTCGGTGTCGCCGCCAGCCTCATCGGGGTGAGCGTTGCCAACGCAGACCCGAACCCCCTCGCTGGAAGCAACTTGCGGCCGCTGCAGGGAGAGGGTTCGGACACCACGGAAGAGGTGATGAACGGCCTGGCTGAAGTCGTCGTTGACGGCTCCAACAACAAGCTGATCGCTTCGTGGAATGCCAAGGGTAGTACAGGCTTCCAGACGCGTGCCTCAGGCTGTAACTACATCGGCAACAACGGCGAGTCGAGCTACGTCGAGGGTCGCCGCGCGAACGGCTCCGGCAGCGGCCAGCAGGCCCTGCGCGACGCCTTCACCTCCGGGAAGACCACCTTCGGCTGCCTGGACTTCGCTCGTTCCTCCAGCGCGCCGACCGCCGGCAACCTCGGCACGGTCCAGGTCAAGGCCCTGGCGCTGGCCACCGACTCGCTGACCTTCGCGGTCAACCGCGCGACGGTCATCCCGCGGCAGCTGACCAAGCAGAACCTGATCGACGCCTACCACTGCAACTTCGGTGGCTTCACCTCCGGTGCCTGGAAGGCGCTGATCCCGCAGGCCGGTTCCGGCACCCGGAGCTCGTGGCTGAGCAAGGTCGGCCTGACCGAGGCCGACCTGACCAACCCGGCGAGCCTGCCGTGCGTGACCGACCAGGCCGACCTGGGCACCCGTGGTGGTTCGAACCCGATCCAGGAGCACGACCTGCGCTCGCTGAACTCGACCTCGATCGCCCCGGTCTCGGTCGCCCAGTGGGTCTCGATGATGGGTGGCGGTGTGGACACCGACGTCCGTGGCGCCAGCATGCTCGGCACGATCAAGGCGTCCACCGGCACCATCCCGGAGGTCTCCTACCCGATCGGTCTGAACACCAGCTACGGCAACCTGACCGGTACCAGCGACGACTTCGCCGCGACCCGCACCGTGTACAACGTGCTCCCGACCTCGATCCTGACCGGTGGCGCTGACGCCAACGCGACGGCCATCTCGGTCTTCGAGGACACCGACCCCGGTGCCGCCAACACGTCGCTGATCTGCCAGCGGACCGACGTGCTCCTGAAGTACGGCTTCGCCCCGATCGCCACCTGTGGCACCGGCGCGACCGTCAACTGATCCACGACACGACACCTAACTCTCCCCCGAAAGGAAAATCTGTCGTGAACCTCAAGAAGAGGATCCTCAGTATCGTCGCGGCCGGCGCTCTCGGCGCCGGAGTCATCGTCACCTCGACCGCGGGCTCTGCCTCGGCAGCCGCCCTCGGAACGCTCACCCTGACGCCGACCACCGGCACCGAGTCGACCGGTCTGACCGCGACGCTCAGCGCCGGCTGCCCGGCCGGCAACACCGGCATCGTCGGCTACATGTCAGGCCCGGGCGTCACCGAGGCCAACGGAGTCATCCAGTCGAACCGTCCCTACGCGTCGTCGTTCTCGGTGTCGCAGATCTTCAAGGACGTCTTCGCCGCCAACTCGATCGCAGCCCCGAGCGGTGCCTACACCGTCCGGATCGCCTGCATCGGGGCGGACTTCTTCACCGAGCAGGGTGACTTCAGCCAGACGGTCAACTTCACCCCGCGTGGTGGCACCAACAACGCCAACTACGTGACCGTCGTCCCGGCGCAGAGCACCAGCACCACGCTGGCGCAGAACAACGCGTCGGGGAACTTCGGTGACAGCGTCACCTTCACCGCGGACACCACGGACGGCGTCCCCGGCACGATCCAGTTCAAGGACGGCGCCAGCAACCTCGGCTCCGCCCAGACGGTGAACGCCTCCGGTGTCGCGTCCTTCACGACCACCACCTTGGCCGTGGGGACGCACAGTGTCACCGCGGTCTTCACCCCGACCGACACCGCGGCGTACAACGCCTCGACGTCGAACGCGGTGAGCCACGTGGTCAGCTCGGTCTCGACCGGCGTCACCCTCACCAGCAACAGCCCGTCGGCCCAGTACGCGCCGGCGACCTTCACCGCCACGGTCTCCCCGGCCACGGCGGGCACGGTCACGTTCAACGAGGGCGCGACCGTGCTGGGCACCAGCCCGGTGTCCGGTGGCGTGGCGACCCTCAGCTCCACGAGCCTTCCGGTTGGTACCCACTCGGTGACCGCGCACTTCACCCCGGGTGCCGGGACGGGCGCGCTCGCGGCCGACTCGGCTCCGCTGGACCACGTGGTCTCGGCGTTCGCCGGTGTGAGCCTGACCCAGAACGTCGTCGTCACCGTTGACGCCGGCGCGCTGATCATGGTGCTGGACGACGGGGCCGACGGAAACGTCGACCTCGGCACCGCCGCCCCGAACGCTGCCGGTGACCTGCTCACCGCCAGCGGTCAGATGGACCGCGTCAAGGTGACCGACACGCGCGCCGGCGACCCCGGCTGGACCGCGTCGGGCATCGTGACCGACTTCGTCAAGGGCACCGACAAGATCAACGGCTACAACCTCGGCTGGGTCCCCACCGTGGTCAGCTCGTCGGCCAACCAGGTCGGCATCGCTGCTGGGCCGTCGGTCACCGCCGGCACCGAGGGCACTGCCTCCTCGGTCCCGTCGAGCACGGCGGTCGGCCTGGAGTCCTCGCGGGTCCTCGCGACGGCTCTGGACGACGCCGGTAACGGCACCGCGGTCCTGGGTGCCCTGCTCAACCTCAACATCCCGACCGACGTACCGGCCGGGACCTACGCGGCCACGTTGACCCTGACGGTCGCGTGACGCAGTAGCTGAAACCGCTCGAGGGTGTGGCGGCGCCACCGGCGCCGCCACACCCGAGAGCCAGCAGAGCACCACACGGAACACGGAAGAAGACATGAGACGACCACGCGTGGCCCTCGCCCTCTGGCTCCTCGGCCTGGCACTGGTGGCGGTGCCGTCCGCGGCCAGCGCCGCCGACGACCCGACCCCCGGCAAGGCGAAGAGCGCCGCCACCGTCGGCATCCGGACCGCGAACGCCCAGGGCGGCGACGACCGCGGCGTCTACGACTACGAGATCCTGCCGCGCGGCGTCGTGCAGGACTGGGTGGCGATCTCCAACTACCGCACCAAGCCGATCACCGTCCGGCTGTTCGCGAAGGACGCCACCAGCAACGCCGACTCCTCCTTCCAGATCCAGGCCTCGGCCGACCGCCCGTCCGACGTCGGCGCCTGGATCGCGCTGAAGAAGAACAAGGTCACCATCCCGCCGCGCACCGAGATCGTGGTGCCGTTCCAGCTCGGCGTACCGCACGACGCGACGCCGGGTGACCACTCCGGCGCGATCGTGGTCTCCCTGCTCGCCAAGGAGCCCAAGCCCGAGGGCGGCTCCATCATCGTCGACCACCGGGTCGGGATGCGGGTGCACCTCCGCGTCCCCGGTGACCTCGAGCCGGCGCTGGCCATCGAGAAGCTGAAGATCAGCTGGAACGGTGGTTCGGACGTCCTCGGTCGGGGCGACGCCGTGGTGACCTACCGCGTGCGCAACACCGGCAACGTCCGGCTGGACGCCACCGGGGGCGTCGAGCTGACCCGGGTCCTCGGCCTGCCCTCGGTGGAGGCGCCGGCCGCTGCGGTCGAGGACCTGCTGCCCGGCGGCTTCGCGAACTACCGCGTGGTCGTCAAGAACGTGTTCGGAAGCGGACCCATGAAAGCCGAGGTGTCCATGCGTGCCGTCCCCGTCGACCAGGCGCTGGCCGACCAGTCGTTCCGGGTGACCGGGGTCCAGGGCTTCGCCGCCTGGCCGTGGTTGCTGGTCCTGGTCGTGCTGGCCGTGCTGGTGCTGCTCGGGACCGGCGGCCGGTTCGTGCACCGCCGCCGCAGGGCGCGCGCCGTCGAGCAGGCCGAGCTGGCCGCCGCCGAGGCCGAGGCCGTCTCCCGGGCCAAGCACCGCAGCCTGGTCCGGGTGGCGCTCGCGCTCTCGGTCCTCGGCGCCGTCATCGGCACCGGCTTCGGTACGCCGGCCACCGCGGCCAAGGGCGACCAGTGGCAGGGCACCGTCAGCAAGAAGCAGGGTGTCGCGCTCGAGCCGTTCGACATCGTCACCTCGGGCGGGTGCCCGAAGCCGGCGACCAACATCGTCGGGTTCGGCTACGGCGTCGGCTTCCCCAAAGAGGGCGCCGTCGTGATCTCGAACAACGGTCCGGTCTCGAACGAGGGCAGCTTCACCGCCGCGATGGTCGACAGCATGAAGAACATCATGGCGCTGCAGCCGGACCCGCGGGGTCTGAAGGGGACCTACAAGTTCGTGGTGCGGTGCATCGTCCCCGAGTTCCCGGACAAGTCCTACGGCGAGTACGTGGCCGCGATCCGCTTCGACAGTCTCGACCACTGGGTGCGGGTCGCGCCGCTGACCCGCAAGCAGGGCCCGACCGTGCAGATCAAGCAGAACGGCGAGAACGGCGAGCCCAAGGCGGTCCAGGGTCAGGGCGGCACGACCCCGCCGAGCTCCACGACGCCGGGCCGATCCGGTGCCGCGGCCGGCGAGCGTGCCGACGACCTGATCCGGAAGAACTCCTCGGACGAGGGCTCGGGCCCGTCCGTGACGCTGCTCGCCCTCGGGGTCGCGATCGCCCTCGGCTCGCTGGCCCTGGTCTTCGGAAACCGGATCCCCGGTCCCTGGAAGCGCAAGTGATGACAACCCAACCCTCAAGGAGACACCCGATGCGTTCCACCCCCACCTTCGCCCGGAGGGTCGCGGCCGTGCTCGCGGCGACCGTCGTCGCCGGGACCGCCGCCGTCGTGGCCGCGCCGGCCCAGGCGGCCTCGCTCGGCACCCTCACGATCACTCCCGCCACCGGGACGGAGTCGACCGGCCTGACCGCGACGCTCTCCGCCGCGTGCCCGGCCGGCAGCACCGGCATCGTCGGCTACCTGTCCGGCCCCGGGATCACCGAGCAGATCGGCGGCAAGGCGCAGAGCGTGATCCAGAGCAACCGCGTCCCCGACACCTCCTTCGCGATCTCCTCGACCTTCAAGGACGTCTTCGCGAGCAACGCCGTGGCTGCGCCGAGCGGCGCCTACGTGGTCCGGATGGCCTGCATCGGCGCCGACTTCTTCACCGAGGTCGGCGACTTCTCCCAGACGGTGAACATGACCCCGCGCGGCGGCACGAACAACGCCAACTACGCGACCGTCTCCAGCGTCCCCGGCACGACGACCACGCTCGCCGTGGGCACCCCGGACCCGATCAAGTCGGGAACCGCGACCTCGCTGACCGCGACGGTCTCGCCGGCGGACGCCGCCGGCACGGTCACCTTCAAGCGCGGCACCACGGTGATCAACGCCAGCCCGATCACCGTCAGCGGAGGAACCGCGACCCTGGCCAGCACCGTGCTGCCCGCCGGGACGCAGAACCTGACCGCCGTGTTCACCCCGAGCAACCCGGGCAGCTTCCAGCCCTCGACGTCCGCCACCCGGGCCTACGTCGTCGCCGGGCCGGCCTCGGTCACCGGCACCAAGCGGGTCGGCTCCACGATCGCCTGCTCCTCGGTGGCGACCTCCACCGCGACCAAGACGTTCGTCTGGTTCCGCGGTACGACGGTCTCCAGCGTCACCACGTCGTCGGTGAAGGTGCCGGCGTCCTGGTACGGCTACACCGTGAAGTGCGCGGTGAAGACCACCAAGGCCGGCGTCACCGTGACCCAGACCAGCCCGACCTCGACGACCAAGGTCGCGGCGGGTCCGGCACCGGCCGCCACCTCCAAGCCGTCGATCAAGGGCATCCTCAAGGTCGCCCAGACGCTCACCTGCTCCAAGGGCGTGTGGACCAACTCGCCGACGTCGTACAAGTACCAGTGGTACCGGTCGGGCACCGCGGTGTCCGGCAAGACAGCGTCGACGTACCGGACGACGTCGCTCGACAAGGGCAAGACGATGACCTGCAAGGTGACCGCGATCAAGGCCGGCTACCTCAGCGGCAAGGCGCTCTCGGCAGGGAAGAAGATTCTGTGACCTTGCTCGACATCGAGGTGGCCCGGCCGGTGCCGCAGACGTCCGCGCAGCCGGTCCCGGGAGCCGAGGCTCCCGGGACCGGTGGTCGCCGTCTGGAGCCGGGCCGGATGATCGCCTCCGCCAGCACGGTGCTGGCGGTCATGCTGCTCGTCTTCGTGGCGGAGATGGCGGTCGTCGGTCCGGTGCGGCACGCCCGCGAGCAGTCCGTGCTCTACCAGGAGTTCCGCAGCCAGATGGCGAACTCGGTCGCCCCGACCGGCCAGCTCGGTGCGGCGCGCAAGAAGGACGCCGGCTACGTGCTGGACGAGAAGGCGCTCGTCCCGGTGGGTGCGCCGGTCGCGCTGATGACCGTCCCCGCGATCGGCCTCAAGGAGGTCGTCGCTCAGGGCACCATCTCCACCGTGCTCGCCTCCGGGCCCGGTCACCGTCGCGACACCGCGTTCCCCGGCCAGCCCGGGACCGTGGTGATCATGGGGCGCCAGGCGACCTACGGCGGGCCGTTCCGGAAGATCGACAGGCTCAAGGCCGGGGACGAGATCGCCTTCGCCACCGGGCAGGGCAACTCGCTCTACACGGTGACCGGCGTCCGCCACGCCGGCGACCCGGCCCCGGCTCCCGATCCCACCGCCGGCCGGCTCACGCTGATGACCGGGGACGGGACGCCGTACCTGCCCTCCGACGTCGTCCGGGTCGACGCCGTGCTGAAGAGCGAGAAGTTCCCGTCGTCGACCGGGCCCTTGACCGCGGCCTCCCTCGCCTCGAGCGAGGCGGCGATGTCCGGGGACCGCTCGGCGCTGCTGCCGCTGCTGCTCTGGTCGCAGCTGCTCCTGCTGCTGTCCGTGCTGCTCAGCTGGGTCCGCAGTGCCTGGGGCCCGTGGCAGTCCTGGCTCGTGTCCGTCCCCGTGCTGGGTTTCGTCGGCTTCAAGGTCGCCGGCCTGCTCGCCCTGCTGCTCCCGAACGTGCTCTAGAGAAACCCGAGGAACCCTGATGACCCACCTGACCGAACACACCGCGGAGTTCCGCCCCGTCCCGCCGCAGCACGGCGACTACCGGATCCAGAACGGGTCCGCACCGGGCTCCCGCCGGGGGTCCTCGGCGGCGACCCTGACCGCGGTCGAGGTCTCGGCCTGGTTCGGCGACCACTACGTCCTGGACCGGGTCTCCCTGGAGATGCCGGCCGGGCAGGTGACCGCCCTGATCGGCCCCTCGGGCTGCGGCAAGTCGACCTTCCTGCGGACCCTGAACCGGATGCACGAGCTGGTCCGCGGCTCGTCGTTCGCCGGCTCGGTGCTCCTCGACGGCCAGGACCTCTACGACAACGCGCTGCGGCTCACCGAGGCCCGGGCGCAGGTCGGCATGGTGTTCCAGAAGCCCAACCCGTTCCCGGCGATGTCGATCTACGACAACGTCACCAGCGGGCTCAAGCTGACCGGGCTGCGGGCGTCCCAGGACGAGAAGGACCACCTGGTCGAGGAGTGCCTGACGAAGGCAGGGCTCTGGAAGGAGGTCAGCTCCCGGCTGCGCGAGCCCGGCGGCGCGCTCTCCGGCGGGCAGCAGCAGCGGCTGTGCATCGCGAGGTCGCTGGCGGTGCGCCCCAAGGTGCTGCTGATGGACGAGCCGTGCTCCGCGCTCGACCCGACCTCGACGAACCGGATCGAGCAGACCATCCGCGAGCTCAAGGACGACGTCACGATCGTCATCGTCACCCACAACATGCAGCAGGCCCAGCGGGTCTCGGACCAGTGCGCGTTCTTCCTCGCCGAGGCCGGCCAGCCGGGCCACATCGTGGAGGAGGGCTCGACCGACCAGGTCTTCAACGCGCCGCGGGACCAGCGGACCTCGGACTACGTCAACGGTCGCTTCGGCTGAGCTCCTCGGTGGCGTCGTAGACCCAGCTGGTGTCGGCCTCGGCCAGGCCCTCGACCCACCAGGCCGGCGCGTGGTTCATGATCGCGCCGTAGTCCCAGTAGTCCTTCCACAGGCAGACCTTGCCGTCGCGCACCCGGTGCACGGTGGCGAACTCGAGGACGAACACCTCGCCGGTGGTGAAGGTCCAGGTCTCGGAGTGCTCGTACATCACCGCGTCACCGTCGGCGACGAGCAGCCCGTCGTGGTTGTCGTACGCCGCCAGCCCGGCCAGCCCGATGCTGACCCGCTTGGCGATGTCGACCGGGCCGCGCGCCGCCAGAGCCGGACCGACCGGCATGTCGACGTAGATGCAGTCGTCGCTGAGCCACTCCGCGAAGCCGTCGAAGTCCCGGGCGGCGACGGTTCGCCACAGGCCGCGGACGGCCTCCTCGGGCGTCCTGGTCACCGGGTCTCCAGGACGACGACCGGGATCTCGCGCTCGGTCCAGGCGTCGTACTTGGCGAAGTCGGCGTACAGGTCGACGAGCAGCGGCCAGAGGCGGGCGCGCTCGGTCGGGTCCGCGGTCCGCGCGGTCACCGGCCGGCCGCGCTCCTTCGGCAGGTGCACCACGGTCTCGGGCCGGGCGACCAGGTTCGGGTACCACTGCGGGTTCCTGGGCAGGCCGCCCTGGGAGGCGACGATGACCAGGTCCTCCCCGTCGCGCAGGTAGAGCAGCGGCGTCGTGAAGGTCTTGCCGGACTTCCGGCCGACGTGCTCGAGCAGCAGGGTCGGGACCGGCTTCTTCCAGCCGGCCCCGATCCGCCAGTTCCTGCCGACGCGGCCGTTGGTGAGCTTGAAAGCCCTGACCTGAGCCTTGGCGCCGTACTTGATGATCTTCGCGGTGACGGGGGAGTCGAGCCCGTCGGGGCGCTCCTCGGGCAGACCCATCTCACGCCTCCTTCGGGGCAGTGGTGCCGCCGAGCGGGATCGGGTCGAGGCCGAGCTTGCGGTGGTCCCAGGATCGGGTGCGGGCGACGTCGACCCGGACGGCGACGCGCTTGTGCAGCATGAACTCCACCAGCTCCCGGACCTCCTCGGAGTAGGGGCCGTTGTAGCGCTCCCAGACGCTCACGCCGACCGCCCAGAGAGCGTCGGCGTCGTCGATCACCTCGGCGGTGCCCTCCAGCGAGACGCCGCGGAGCTGGTCGTAGGTCAGGCCGTCCTCGACGAGCACGGTGACCCGGGGGTCGCGACCGATGTTGATCGCCTTCTGCGCCTTGGCCTTGGTCTCGAACCAGATCACGCCGTCGATGAGCCCGAACCACATCGCCACCGCGTGCGGGTGCCCGGTGGCGCCCATCGTCACCAGGGTCGCGGTGCGCTGGGCGGCGAGGAAGGCGTCGACCTCCTCGGGTGTCATCTCCACCTGGGAGCGTTGGTTCAGGCCCACGAGCTCACTTCTCCTTCTGCGGCGGTCCGGCGAGGACCGCGGTGACGACGTCGACCAGCTGGTCGACGACCTGTTCTGCGGACCACGGCCGGCGGCCGCCGCCCATCAGCGACCGGACCCGGTCGACGTCCCCGAGGACCTGGATCGACAGCGTCATGGCCTGCACCAGCCGGAAGCTGATGGTCTGCGGCGGCAGCTCCGGGTCCAGCCGGCGCATCAGCGCGACGAACTCGGCGTTCCGGTCGAAGAACGTCTCCGAGATCGGCGCCAGGGCCGGGTCGTTCGCGGCCAGCAGCTGGCCGATGACCCGGACCCAGTCGGCGCCGCCGGCCTCGACCACGTCGAGCACCGGACGGACGAAGGCGAGAGCCAGGGCCCGCGCGCTCACGTCTCCGGTGCCCTCGACGAGCACGTCGAGCAGAGCCTGGCGCGACCGGGTCACGTCCTCGATCCGGCTGCGCACGACGGCTTCGAGGAGGGCGTCCTTCGAGCCGAAGTGGTAGTGGACCGCAGCGACGTTGGTGCCCGCCTCCTGCATCACCGCGCGCAGCGAGACCGCCCCTACGCCGTGCTCGGCGAAAAGTCGCTGGGCAGCCTCGAGCAGGCGCGACTCGGTGGCGGTGTCGGTGGGCACGGCCGGACTCTATCAACCGATTAAATCAATTGATAGAGGCTCCCGGCGCGCTGGGTCAGGCCTTCTTCAGCCGGGCGATCACGCCGTCGATGTCGCGCTGGAGCATGTCCCGCCGGACGAAGTGCGCCCCGGGGAGCTCGTACCACTCGTGCGGGATCCCGCGCTGGGCGAGGAGGCCGCGGAACTCCCGCTGCCCGTTGCGCACGAACGTCTCGTTGACGTCCTCGTCGAGCCCGCAGACCAGGAAGATCCGCTTGTTCCGGTAGCTCTCCAGCCGCTCGACCGGGTTGTCGGCGGTGACCCGGCCCTGGTCCCAGAACGGCGAGCCGTAGATGGTGCCGCCGGCCAGGTCGGTCCACTGCGCGCTGGTGTTGGCCCAGTGCACGACGGCGCCGCTGTCACGGCGCAGGCTGGCGGGCCCGGAGTGCGCGCTGACCGAGGCGAAGTGGCCGTAGTACTTGGCCGTGTACTTCAGCGCACCGAAGCCACCCATCGAGAACCCGGAGACCGCGCGGCCGTCGTACTCGGCGTAGGTGCGGAAGTTGGCGTCGATCCACGGGATCAGCTGGTTCATGTGGAACGACTCCCAGTTGCGCGGCCCGTTGTACGCCGACACCGGGTTGCAGTACCAGCCCGCGGTGCCGCCGTCGGGCATCACCACGATCAGGTTCCGTCCCGCGGTGAGTCCCTGGATGTCGTCCTCCATGTCGAACTTCCGGAAGTCCTGCGCGCCCCCGTGCAGCAGGTACAGCACGGGGTAGCGGCGCCCGGAGGTGTAGTAGTCGCTGGGGAGCAGCACGTTCACGCCCGGCTGCCAGGAGATGTTGCTGGTGGCGAACCGGTAGTACTCCATCCGCCCGAAGGTGGCGTGGTCGGTGATCGTCAGGCCGAAGCCGTTGCCGACGGCGCCGGCGGGCGACGCGGCTCCGAGGCCGATCGTGGTCAGTGCGGCCGCGCCTCCGGCGGCCTTGAAGAGGGTGCGGCGGCTCAGCTCCGGGACACTGGTCATGCGGCCAGTCTTGGTTCGGCACGGAGCCAGATCCATGACGCAGGAGGCCGAAGTTGTTGCCAGAATGGGCCAATGAGGCTGGACGACTTCACCCGACCGGCTGTTCCGGTCGCGTACGGCCAGCTGATCCTCGACGTGGTGGCCACCCACGGCGTCGAGCCACGGGCGCTGCTCGACGCGGCCGAGGTCGCCCCCGAGGTGATGGCGGACCCGAACGGCCGGCTGACCGCGGTGCAGTCGGGGCTGCTGCTCTGGCACGCGATGGAGCTGACCGGCGAGCCGGCGATCGGCTACGAGATCGGGCTGCACAGCAGCCTCACCTCGCACGGGATCATGGGCTACGGCCTGATCAGCTCCTCCTCGGTGCGCCAGGCGATCGGGCTCAGCGAGCGGTACATGCCGGGCCGGTTGCCGATGCTGTCGATGTCGCTGACCGTCGACGGCCCGGTCGCCGCGATCGAGGTCACCGAGAACGCCCCGCTCGGCCCGGTCCGGCAGTGCACCATCGACCTCTACCTGGTCGGTGTCGCGCGGATCGCGCCGATCCTCACCGACCGGCTGCGCAGGTCCGAGCAGCTGGAGCTCTGGTTCGACTACCCGGAGCCCGAGTACTACGCGCGGTACAAGGACCGGCTGCCGCTGGCGCGGTTCGAGATGGGCACCAACCAGGTGCGCTTCCCCGCCTCCGACCTCGACCTGACCCCCGAGACCGCGAACCAGGTCACGGTCGCGATGGTCGAGGAGCAGTGCCGGCGCGAGCTCGAGCAGCTCGGGCTGGACGGCGACCTGGTGGTGCAGGTGCAGGCCGCGCTGCGCCAGGCGCCGGACGCCGACCTCGAGGGCGTGGCCGAGCACCTGCGGATGTCCGGGCGGACCTTCAAGCGCCGGCTGGCCGAGCACGGGACGAGCTTCCGCCAGCTCGTCGAGGCGGCCCGGAAGGCCGAGGCGGTCCGGCTCCTGAACACGACGGCGTTGTCGGTGGCCCAGGTGGCCGAACGCCTCGGGTACGCCGACGCGAGCAGCTTCACCCGCGCCTTCCAGAAGTGGACCTCGACGACGCCCGGGGCGTTCAGGGCAGCCGGTACCTCGACAGGAACGCCCAGATCAGCTCGTTAGCGTCGGCGGACAGGTCGTCGGGTCCGGCGACCAGGTTGAACGGGAACGGGGTCGGGTGGCCCCACCAGCTGTGCCCGCCCTTCGACGAGATCATCGCCTCCACCGTGACGCCCCCGTTGCACCCGCTCCAGACCCGGTGGCTGATCGACGCGCTGACCGCCGAGGTCGTGGGCCCCGAGGTGCAGCCGTCCAGCTGCACCCAGCGCGCGACGGCGGCCTCGACCGGGTAGCCCCAGGCAGGTCCCCAGACACCACCACCGGGCTGGCCGGCGTACGGGAGCACCGGGTCCTTCATCCCGTGCAGGGCGAGGACCGCGATCGGCCGGGAGGGCCGGCAGTCGCTGGTGTCGATCGTCTGGAAGCCCTCGCCGGTGGCCTTGCCGGCCCGCACCCCCATCACGGGCGCGACCGCGGCGAACACGTCGGCGTGGTGGCAGGCCAGGTACGACGACATGATGCCGCCGTTCGACGCCCCGGTCGCGTAGACCCGTCGCGGGTCCAGGCACAGCGACGCGGTCAGCTGCTTCGCGATCGCCACCACGAACCCGGTGTCCTCGCGCGCGGTCGGCGGGACCGGCAGCTTGAACAGGGGCAGTCCGTCGACGTTCCAGAAGTTGCCCGCCGGCAGCGGGAAGCCGAGGTCGAGGTACCCGCCGGTCGGGTAGGCGACGACGTAGCCGTGGCGGTCCGCGGACTCGTTCATCTCCGAGGAGTCCCGCATCATCGGCCCGCTCTGGGTGGCGCCGTGCATGTTGACGACCAGGGCTCGCGTGGAGGCCGCGTTCGCCGGCACGTGGGTCAGCACCCGGTACGTCCGTCCGGCGTAGCTGACCCCGAGCTCTTGGTCACCGACGACGAGTGAGCAGCTGCCGACCGTGAGCGCCGGGGCAGGAGCGGCATGGGCAGGCGCGACGAGCAGTCCCGAGACCAGCGCGGCGATCGCGACGACCGCCCGGAGGGGGTGCGTGGTCATGCTGGACTATCCCGCGCGTAAGTCCGGCGGTCTACCCTTCCCGCGTGGCCGATCTTCAGCACTTCCTCTCCACTGTTCCGCTCTTCGGGAGCGCGACCGAGTCCGAGCTCGACTCGCTGGCCGCCTCCGCGTTCGGCCGGCTGCTCAAGCGCGGGCAGGCGCTGGTGCGCGAGGGCCAGCCCTCCGACCTGCTCTTCGTGGTGGTCGAGGGCCGTCTGAAGGTCTTCGTCGGCTCGGACCGAGGCGAGCAGCTGAGCCTCGCGGTCGTGGGGCCGGGGGAGGTGATCGGCCTGTTCGGGATCGTCGACGGCCAGCCGCGACTCGCGACGATCGAGGCGCTCGAGGACGCACGGCTGGTCTGCATCCGGGGCGAGGACTTCCACGCGCTGCTGCGCAGGTCGGCGGGCCTCAGCCTGGCGGTCGCGGAGGAGCTGGCGTTCCGGATCCGCGACGTCACCGGATCGGCGGCGGACCTGGTCTTCCTCGACCTGCCGCGGCGGTTGGTCAAGCTGCTCCTCGCCACCTCCGACAAGGACGGCCTGAGCCTGACCCAGACCGAGATCGCCGACCAGCTCGGCGCCGCGCGCACCTCGGTCAACCGCAACCTCTCCTCGTTCCAGCGCCGAGGCTGGGTCGAGATCGGTCACAAGCACGTGCGGGTGCTGGACCGTGACGCGCTGCTGGCCTTCGGCGGCTCGTGAGAAACCGTCTTTCGGGCATCCCGACCAATTACGGACCCAAGTAGTCCGTTTCGTGCCCTTACCGGGGAGGACCTAGCAGGGCCACCATGGAAGTCCCTCCCTCGGGGTCTTATCGGGGACTCCGGCCTGTCTCGAACAGGAGGTGCCTCGTGCGCCGAACCATCTCCCTGGTCAGTGCCGCCGCGCTGACCGTCGCAGCAGCACTCACTGCGTCAGCAGTGCCTGCTCAAGCCGACGCATCGGACTGGACCTACGCCGGTGCCTCCGGCGGAACCCAGATCAATGCGCTCGGTACGACGATCAGCTCCGGGCTGACCGCCTCCTCCAACCTGGCCGGAAACACCTACCCCGCGCAGCACTCGACGGCGGTGGCCGCCGTCTCGGTGCCGAACCTGGTGAAGGTCGGTGCGGTCACCTCGGCACAGCTCGCCGAGGAGATCCCGGGCGGCACCCAGATCACCTCGCGGGTCGAGATCGCCGGCGTCGACCTGCTCAACGGCGCGATCAAGGCCGACGCGGTCAAGACCACGGCTCTCGCGAACCAGGTCGACGGGGTGCCGTTCGGCAACGCCTGGACCGAGCTGGTGCACCTGACGATCGGCGGCGCGGTCATCCCGATCGATGTCGCTCCGAACACCACCATCAACATCCCGAACATCGCCAAGGTGGTCGTCAACGAGCGGAAGGTCGAGTACTTCGCCAACGACGCCTATGTCCGTGCTCGCGGCGCCGCGCTGCACGTGACGCTGCTCAAGCCGCAGGGCGGTGCTCCGGCCGGCGCCGAGATCTGGGTCGCCCCGGTGATGGCGCTGCAGGTGCCGAGCCAGCCGACCGACGCCGAGGTCGTCGGCGGGGCGGCGTACGGGCTGTTCGCGGGTGTCGGGGTCGCACCGAACATCAAGGTGATCGTGCAGCCGACGGGGGCGCTCAACGTGCCGCCGTACGGGACCGGGAACGTGCCGGTGACCAACAACGTGCTCGGGGTGAAGGTCCCGAACGTCGCCACGATCGGTGCGGTGACCACGTCGATGAAGGCGGTCTCGGTCCCCGGGTTCGCCGAGGTGACCACCGGCTCTGAGCTGGCGAAGGTCAATCTGCTCAACGGGTTGATCACCGCTGATGCCATCCAGGTCACCTCGCACACCCTCAAGGCGGGGCAGATCCAGGAGTCCGACGCCAGGCTGAACTTCGTGCGGTTGACGATCGGTGGCAAACCGATCGCGATCAACATCGCGAAGAACAGCACGATCAACGTGCTCGGGATCGCGAAGATCACCATCAACGAGCAGGCCCTGACTCCGCACTCCTCCTACATCTGGGGACTGCGGATCGTGCTGTCGACGGCCAAGTTCGGGCTGCCGATCGGTGCGGTCGTCGAGGTCGGTGTCGCCAACAGCTGGATCGGGACTCCCTGATCCACGCTCGGGGAACGACGCAGCCCCGGGTCACCTGGCCCGGGGCTGCGTCGTGTCCTCAGGCGCCTGTCGTCAGGCCGACTCGCGGTCGGCGAAGACGGCGAGCTCGTCGGTGACCTCGCGCACCGGCAGCACCAGGGTGAACCGGGCACCGCCTCCGGTGGCGTCGCCGATCCGCAGCGAGCCGCCGTGCCGCAGGGCGACGCGGCGGGCGAAGGCCAGGCCGATGCCCGAGCCCTGCGAACGGGCACCGGCGCTGCCGCGGGTGAGCATGTCGAAGATCTGGCCGCGTTCCTCGAGCGGGACGCCGGTGCCGTTGTCGGACACGCTGATCCGCACCGAGGACCGGTTCTGACTGCCCTCGATGCGCACCACCGGAGCGGCCGGGTCGCCGTACTGGACGGCGTTGGAGACCAGGTTCTGCAGCACCCGGGCGAGCAGGTCCCGTGAGCCGAAGACCGCCGGGAGAGCTCCGATCTCGACCTTCGCGCCGCGCTCGGTGATCAGGACGCCCAGGTCGCTGAGGACGTCGGCGACCAGGTCGTTCGTGTCGATCTCGGTGCCCTCGATCTCCGCACCGGCCGCGGTCGAGTAGGAGAGCACCGCGTCGACCAGGCCACCCATCCGCAGGGCGGTCCGGGTCACGGTCTCCAGGGCGCGGGTTCCGTCCTCGGAGAGCTGCGCCCCGTCGATCAGGCCAACCAGCTCGGCGTTGCCGGCGATCGTGCTCAGCGGTGACTTCAGGTCGTGCGCGGCGACCTGGGCGAACGCGGCCAGGTCGGCCCGGGAGGTCTCCAGCTCGTTGGTGCGTTCGGCCACGGCCTCCTCCAGGTGCACCAGCACCCGGACGCTCTCCAGGGCCACCGCGGTGCTGTCGGCCAGGGCCTGCAGCACCTCCGCCTCGGCGGGAGTGGTCTCGTGGTCGTCGGCCCAGTAGGTGCCGATCGAACCGACCGGCTCGGACGTCCGGATCGGGGTCATCGCCAGGCTCTGCACGAACGTGGGCCGGTACGCCTCGTGCGGGATCCGCGGGTCGAGGTAGATGTCGGGGATGATCACCTGCTCCTTGTTGAGCATGGCCCAGCCGCTGATGCAGGCCGCGAGCGGGAAGCGCATCCCGCGCCAGAGCGGCTCGATCGCGTCCTCGTCGACGTAGTAGCACTGCTCGCGGTCGCGGAGCACGAAGGTGGCGCCGTCGGCGTCGACCAGCTCCCGCGCGGCGTGCCGGACGATGTCGACGATCGCGGTGACGTCGCGGGCAGCAGCCAGGTCGGTCACGGCGCGCACGAGCCGACGCAGGGTCGCCACGCTCAGGTCGTCCTCGGAGGAAATCGCCGGCTTCTCGACGAGTTCAGCAGTCATAAGGTCCAACGTTAAACTGTTATGTCCGTTTTGTCCCGGCATCTGGGACAGGTCAGGACCTAGGTCACCGTGGAAGTGCCCGTTCGATCTCCTCGGCCAGCCGCTCGGGGGCCTCGATCGAGGTCCAGTGCCCGACGCCCGGCAGCGTGACGACCGTGGTGTCCGGGCGGAGGGTCTTCATCCGCGTCGTCATGGGCAGCACGGCGATCGGGTCCTCCTCGCCCCAGACCATGGTGAACGGCCCGGGGTAGTCGACGAACCCGGCCGTCCAGCGGTCCTGGTTGACCCGGCGCTCCTCGATGTAGCGGATCAGCCGTGGCATCAGCCGGTCGCCGCGGTCGTGCTTGATCATCGCGATCAGGTCGTCGACGGCGCCGGGCGGGGCCGGGGCGGTGCGGGTGAAGCTCTCCTCCAGGCTGCGGCGCAGGATCACCCGCGGCATCGGGAACAGCGACGCGCGGTTCGGGGTGCGCAGGGTGAGCCGCTGGCCACGGGTCAGTTGGGCCAGGTCGATGAAGACCGAGCCGTTGGTCAGGATGATCGACTCGACCGTGAACGCCAGCTCGCCGGCGTTGCTGCGGTGGGCGAGCTCGGCGGTGACCGTGTCGCCCATGTCGTGCCCGATCACGGTGCAGGAGGCGACGCCGAGCTGCTCGAGGACGGCCTCGACCACGGCCGCCTGGTCGAAGAGCGTGTAGGAGGCGTCGAAGGACTTGTCCGAGAACCCGTAACCGGGCAGGTCGAGCGTGATCACCCGACCCTTCAGCAGCGGAACGAGGGTGGACCAGTCGTAGGAGGAGCCGGGGAACCCGTGGATCAGCACCAGGGTCCGGTCCCCGCCACCGCTGTCGGTGACGAAGACCGGACGCCCGGCGACGTCGAGGAAACGCCCGCGGTCACGCCAGGCCCGGATCGAGGGCGAGAGCTCGTTGGCCATGCCTGATCCTGGCACGCGACGGTGCCGAGCGCTCCTCAGAGCAGCGCGAGCTGAGCCCGGGTGGGCACGTACGGCACGACGTGCAGCACCATCCGCGCCTCGGCCGGGGTTCGGTCCGCCTTGCGGAAGTTGCACGGCTCGCACGCGGCCACGGCGTTCAGCCACGCCCACTCACCGCCGCGGCTCGAGGGCAGCACGTGGTCGACCGTGGTCGCCCGGGCGCCGCAGTAGGCGCAGCGGTGGCCGTCGCGCTTGAGAACGCCGGCCCGGGTGAACCCGGCCGGGCGGTACATCCACTTGGCGGCGACGTACCGGACCAGGCGGATCACCTTCGGCCACTGGTGCGGACCGATCATCCGGTCCTCGTGTCCCTCCTCCACGGTGGCGACCTCGCGGAAGAGCATCCGCACCGCGTGCTTGAAGGAGACCTTGCCGAGCGGCTCGTAGGAGGCGTTCAGCAGCGTGACCGATGACAGGGCAAGGGTCGTGGTCACCGCGAACACCTCCTTTCTCTGGGTTCAGTGTGCGGTGGATCGGGGCCGACGGCGAGCCCGCCGCGCGGCGGCGGCGAGCCGGACCTTGTCGGCTGTGGTGAGGTTCGGGTGGGTATGCCCGAGCAGGACGACGCGGTCGGCGTCGGACAGCGACGCCCAGACCTGGTCGAACTTGTCCGCTGCCCTGCTGTCGGGCAGCGGCAGGTGCTGCGTGGTGGTGCCCATGGGCGCCTCTCCTTCCTGGGTGATGGCAGCGCCCCGCCGGCTCGTCGATGGCCGGCGGGGCCCCGCGCTGGTGTCAGCCCTTCACGCACATCAGCGTGGTGAGCCGGGCAACGACCTCGACGAGGTCGCTCTGGGCCTCGACGACCGCGTAGAGGTCCTTGTAGGCGCCGGGGATCTCGTCGACCACACCGGCGTCCTTGCGGCACTCGACACCCGCGGTCTGGGCCGCGAGGTCCTCGACCGTGAAGGTGCGCTTGGCCTTGGCGCGGGACATCTTCCGGCCCGCGCCGTGCGACGCCGACCAGTACGACGCCTCGCTGCCGAGTCCCTTCACGACGTACGAACCCGTGCCCATCGAGCCCGGGATCAGGCCGTACTCGCCGGCACCGGCGCGGATCGCGCCCTTGCGGGTGACGATCAGCTCGGTGCCGTCGGAGAGCGTCTCGGTGGCCACGTAGTTGTGGTGCGCCGAGATCTGCTCACCGAAGGTGACCTCGAGACCCCGTGCCGCGAACGCGCGGGCGACGACGCCCTGAAACAGCGCCATCATCACCGCGCGGTTGCGGGACGCGTACTCCTGCGCCCAGTAGAGGTCGCGGAGGTAGGCGTCCATCTGTGCCGAGCCGGCGAGGAACACCGCGAGGTCGCGGTCGGGCAGACCGAGGTTGTGGTCCAGGCCCTTCGCCTCGTGGATGTGCCGCTCCGCGAGCTCCTTGCCGATGTTGCGCGAGCCCGAGTGCAGCATCAGCCACACCTGCCCGGTCTCGTCGACGGTCAGCTCGATGAAGTGGTTTCCGCCACCGAGCGTGCCCAGCTGCTCCATCGACTTGCGCTCGCGGTCCTGGACGCCTGCGTGCAGGTCGCCGAAGCCCTTCCAGAACGCCTTCCACCCGGAGAACCGCCCGTGGTCCAGGCCGAGGGCCCGGACGTCCGGCGCCGACTTGTGCGCCCGGAAGCCGACCGGGATGGTCCGCTCGACGTCGTGGCGCAGGGCGCGCAGGTCGTCGGGCAGGTCGTCCTGGGTCAGGCTCGTCCGGACAGCCTGCATGCCGCAGCCGATGTCCACGCCCACCGCGGCCGGTGAGACCGCGTCACGCATCGCGACCACCGAACCGACGGTGGCGCCCTTGCCCAGGTGGACGTCGGGCATGACCCGGACGCCGTGCACCCACGGGAGCCGGGAGATGTTGCGCAGCTGGTCGAGGGCCTGCGGCTCGACGTCGGCCGGGTCGGCCCACATCAGGGTCTCGGCGCCCGCGCCCGGGAGGGCCATCGGGAAGCCGTGCGGGTTCGTGTTCAGCTCAGTCGTGCTCATGTCGCCTCCTTCGGCGTCGTCGTTGTTCTGGTCTGGGGTGACTGCCGGGAGTTGAACCCGAACCTCCTGGGACACAACCAGGCGTGCGATCCGCTACACCACAGCCACAGCACCCCCTCCAGGAGTCGAACCTGGGTCCCCGGTTCCGTAGACCGGTGCCTTGTCCGTTGGACCAAGGGGGTAGGTGGCTGCGTGCGGCGCAACCCGTCCCCGCACGCAGCCGGTGCTGGCTCAGGCCGACACCTTCCGGGGCCGGCCTGGCCGCTTGACGCGCTCGAGCGGCTTGCCGCCCTCGAGCAGCACGCCGCCCCAGACGCCCCACTCGTCCCGGCTCACGCCGAGCTCGAGGCAGAGCTCCCGGACGGCGCAGTCGCCGCAGACCTCCTGGGCCTGCAGCAGCTGGTCCTCGTCGACCGGCGAGAACACCTCCGGGTCGCCGTACTCGGCGCAGCTCCATGCGGAGAGCGCCAGCCGCGGCGTCGGGTTCAGGTAGGCAACCGTCACACCATTGGTGTCGAACAGAGCCTCGGTCGTCATCGTCATGTCCATCTCGGTCACCTCCTTCTGGCGGATGGACGGGCCCTCCCGGGCGGGAGGGCTTCGTTGCGGGGCCACGAGTCGAACGTGGACCGGCGGGCTTATGAGGCCCGCGGCGTCTCCCGACACCCGCAGTGCTGCGCGAGGAGGAATCGAACCTCCGGAGGCGTGGTCCAGAGCCACGCTGGGCTGCCAACAGCCCGTCGCGCACCAGTCGGGTCGGCGGGACTCGAACCCGCGATCGCCTGGTCCCAAACCAGGGGGATAGCCGCTTCCCTACGACCCGTTGCTGCGTACCCTCACGGGGACTCGAACCCCGGCGACCGGCCTGAGAAGCCGGCAGGCTGCCGCTACCTCATGAGGGCGCGCTCCGTACGGGACTCGAACCCGTGACCTCCCGCTCGACAGGCGGGCGTCCACTCCACTGGACCGACGGAGCCTTGCGGAAGGCGGAGGAGTCGAACCTCATGGCCCAAGCCACGATCCGGTTAGCAACCGGGCGCCAGACCACTCCGGCGTCACCTTCCTTTGATCTCGTTCCACTGTTGAGTTCGCCCCCGCTCCCGACGTACGTCGGGTCCGGGTCGGGAGAGGTGATCCACGGCCTTGTGACGGTGAGCCCGGTGCCGCGTGCCGCCCGGTCTCTCGACCTGGCAGCGGGTCCGGTGCCCGTGGAGCCTTCCTCGATGAAGTTGTCGTGACATGCAGAAGGGCCGCCCTGGCTGACGTTTCTCAGCTGGAGCGGCCCGGTGATCGGGTGCGATTCATGCACCTACACGGGCGACTCCAGCCTTCGCGGCAGCCGCTGACCCTCGGTCTTGAACGAGGGGTTGAACCCTTCGACGGAGCCGAGTCGGGCAGCATCCAACGCACGAACCATGCAGCGGCTCGTGTAGGCGTTGGTGTGGCGCATGCCCATCGGTAGGTCTTTCTCGTTTCATCGCGTGCGGTCGTCCGGAGTGGATCGACCGAGAAGAAGGGTACGAGCCCGTGGCCGCTACGGCCTAACAGGTTTCCGAAGTTTTCTGCTCAGACGAGCGAGCGCGCCGGAAGCTCGAACCAGCGCAGGTGCTCGAAGTCCTCGGAGACCCGGTCCACGAGGTCCCCGGTGTCGGCCGGTTCGGCGGCGGCAAGAACCCGCGCGCCCTCGGTCAGGTAGTCGGCGAGCGCCGACTCCGGGGCCCGACTCCCGTGGCGCGGATAGGTCATCGCGCCGTCGGGTCCGTAGCTGATCTGACCGAGACGCAGCGGCGGCTCGACCAGACCGTCGCGGTGCACCCAGATGCCGGTCGCCTGGTCGAAGCGGTAGTCGCCGAGCAGCCGCCAGCCGTCGCGGGCGACCAGGCGGACCGCCTCGACCACGTAGTTGAAGACCGTCTGCGAGATGAAGTAGTTGAAGTTGATCCGCACCCAGCCCGGCTTGATGCCCTCGCAGCCCCGGGTGATCTCCCGCTCGAACTCGTGCGACTGCTCGATGTCGATGCCGAGGAGCCGGTGACCGTACGGCCCGGCGCAGGAGCAGCCACCACGCGACTGGATCCCGAACAGGTCGTTGAGGAGCGCGACCACGTAGTTGTGGTGCAGGTACTTCCCGCTCGGCGCCCGGATCACGAAGGAGATGATCGAGAGCCGCTTGGCCGCCAGGTTGCCGAGGATCTCGATGGCGGGCTCGTCGGCCCAGCGCTCGACCGCCTGCTGGAGGTAGTGCTCCTCGTGGCTGCGGATCACGTCGATCCCGACGGCCTCCTTGAGCTGGAAGACCAGACCCGCGCGGATCGACTCGACGATCGCCGGAGTGCCCCCTTCCTCCCGGTGCTCCGGGTCCTCGAGGTAGCGGTGGTCGTCGGGGTTCACGTAGGCGACGGTGCCTCCGCCGGGGACGTGCGGGACCCGGTTGGTCAGCAGCTCACGACGTACGACGAGGACGCCCGGCGTGCTCGGGCCGCCGATGAACTTGTGCGGCGAGAGGAAGAGCGCGTCCTTGTAGCAGTCGGGATCCTCGACGTCGGGGCCGTTCATCTCCATGCCGACGTACGGGCCGGCTGCGGCGAAGTCCCAGAACGAGAGCGCGCCGTGACGGTGCAGCAGCGAGGAGATGGCGGCGGTGTCGGACAGGATCCCGGTGACGTTGCTGGCGGCCGAGAAGCTGCCGATCCGCAACGGCCGGTCGGCGTACCGGACCAGCTCCTCCTCCAGGCGGGCCAGGTCGATGTGCCCGTCGGGGTCCGCGCCGATCGCGACGACGTCGGCGATCGACTCGCGCCAGGGGATCTCGTTGGAGTGGTGCTCGTACGGGCCGATGAACACCACCGGGCGCTCCGCAGCGGGGACGTGCTCGCTCAGCGCGTACTTGTCCTCCAGGCCCGAGGGGATCCGCAGTCCGAGGACGCCGATCAGCTTGTCGATAGCGCCGGTGCAGCCCGACCCGGCGAAGATCACCACCGAGTCGGCGTCCCCGCCCACCGCCGCGTGGATGATCGCGCGGGCGTCCGCTCGCAGCCGGGTGGTCTGCAGTCCGGTGCCGCTGGACTCGGTGTGCGTGTTGGCGTAGCTGGGCAGCACCTCGTCCCGGATGAAGTCCTCGAGGAACGTCAGCGCGCGGCCCGAGGCGGTGTAGTCGGCGTAGGTGACCCTCCGCGGTCCGAAGGGCCCGTGCATCACCTGGTCGTCGCCGATCACGGCCTCCCGGATCCGACGCAGCAGCGGCGTCTCTGCGGGGGACGATCCGGCGGTCATGGGGGTCAGCATAGGTTCGTCCCCATGCAGTTCTCCGAGTCCGAGCTGACCTCCCTGCTCCAGGGCGTCGCCAAGGCGACCCTGACGGCCCAGTCCAAGGACATCCGCAAGGGTCGGCTCGACATCGACCAGGTCTGGCAGGACCTCGGTGGCTACGGCCGCTACGAGATGCTCGAGGCGCTGAGCCACCGGGTGCTCCCGGTGCTGGTCGCGCTGCCCGACCTCGAGCGGGTGCACGGGCAGCGGCTGAAGGTGCGCGGCTCGGTCCTCCGGACCGCCGTCGAGGAGAGCGCCGGCGAGGAGGCCGGGACCGGCATGCGCCGCAAGGCGTACGTCGTGAGCATGGCCGCGCTCCTCGGTGCCGCCCTGGCCGACCTGCCCCCGTACGTCGACCCGGAGCAGCTCGGGTCCCAGCCGTGACGGCCTAGCCCGCCTGCTCGGACCACCAGCGGTGCGCCAGGTCGAACCGGCTGCGCACCTCCCAGCGGCTCAGGATGTCGGTGACGTGCCGCTCCACGCTCTTGATGCTGATCCCGAGGCGCTCGGCGACCTCGGCGTTGGTCCGGCCGGCGGCGACGAGGTCGGCGACCTCGGCCTGGCGCGAGGTGAGGCCGGGTGTCCGCAGCTCCCCGTGGGGACGTTGCCGCGTCGCCGCCAGCAGGCCGATTCGGGTGCCCACGTCGAAAGCGGTCAGCACCCGGGTCGTGTGCGTGCGGACCGTGGTCGGCGACAGGGACAGGCTCTCCGCGATGCCGGCGTTGTCGACCCCGGCAAGGATCAGCTCGGCCACGTCGCGTTCGCGGACCGACAGCGAATCCCACCCGGTGCCGTTGGGTGGTGGCAGCCGTCGACGGGTCGGCCGCAGCGCCCGGGTCGCGGCGAGCCGCACCGCGGCGTGTCCCGTCTGGTCGCCGGCCTCGACCGCTGCGCGTAGGTCGCGGGTGGCCTGAGGAACCTGGTCGCTGGAGATCCGGGCCCGGGCCCGGACCACCTCGGCCTCGGCCTGCTCGATCGCGCGGTCGTCGCGGTCGGCCGCTTCGACCGCCTCTGCCGCGTGCTGCTCGGCCGTGGCCGGATCCCCGGCCAGCAGGGCGACCCGGGCCTGGATCCGGCTGACGGTCGGGGCCGCGATCCGGTGGTCGGCCCAGGCCACGGCGCGCTGCTCCCAGGCCTGGGCGAGGGCGAGGTCGTTCTCGGTCGCCGAGGCGGCGACCAGGAGCTCGTAGCCCAGCACCCGGTCGATGATGGTGAGGCGTTCGAGGTCGGCCCCTCCTCCGGCCCGCAGCAGGTGCCGGACCGCTCCCAGGGTGTCGCCGAGAGCCACCACTCCGAAGGCGAGCAGCAGGTGGACCCCTCGACCCAGGTGCTCGGTCGGCGCCACGTCGGCTGCCTCGACCTCGGCGATGAGGGCGCGCATGGTGTCCAGGTCCGCGGCGTTGCCCGCGGCGAGCGCTTTGGTGGCGCGCACCAGGTGACCGGGGACCGAGTCCGGTGCCGGGCCCTCGAGGAGCTCGAGCGCGGCCGCGATGTTGCCGGAGAAGATCTCCGTCCGAGCGTTGCATGCCAGCATCACCGGCGCGTACGGATGGCCCGCCCAGGTCTCGTGCGCGGAGCTCCCGACGACCAGTTCCTGGGCGAGGTCCAGCCGGGCGGAGGCCAGTGCCGCCTCGACGGCGACGTACCGCGCGAAGCCCGCCACCCGTCCGTTGCCCGCCTCGTCCGCGAGCGCCGGGAGCGCAGCAAGGTGGTCAACGCCGTCGACGCCCGGGTCCTTGGTCGCGGCGAGCGCGCGGGTGGCCGCCTCGAGCACCGCGGTCGGAGGGTCGGCTGCCCCGGTGGGGATCGGTCCGGTACCGGCCCCCGCCATGAAGGCGACGAAGGTGGTCAGGTGCTGGACGTAGGGATCCTCGGCCCCGGCCAGGGTCGGGAGCACCTCGGAGGCCCGCTGCGCTGCCACGGCGTCGAGCACGTCGGCGAGCAGGCGGTCCCGATCCACCCGTGCAGGCTAGTGGCCGAGCCGTTCGGGCAGGTCGGTGATTACGACAATTCCCCGACGCGCCGTGCCCGGTATGTCTCGAACACTGGTCAGGTGCGCTCTCTCGTCCCGGCCCTGCTCGTCCCGGTCCTGCTCCTCGGAGTCGGGGGCTGCGGGTCGTCCGCTCCCGAGAACGCGACGAAACCCGACGACGGCACCGTCGCGCCGGCGAACCCGGACGCGTCGACCCCGGTTCCGAAGGACCTGTGCGACCTGGTCTCCGCCACCGAGCTCTCCGAGGCCCTCGGGGTGACGGTGACGACCGAGGTCGGACCCTCCGGCGACTGCGAGTTCGACGCCGAGGACCCGCGCGGGATCAGCGGCTCGGTCGGGGTCGTCCCGGACGCCGGCACCAACGGCGGCTTCGACGCCTACGTCGCCACGCTCATGGCCAGCCTCAAGGATCCTGCCGTCACCGAGGTCGCGGGACTCGGTGACGCAGCCACGGTCGTTGCCGGGCTGCCGGCGATGGGCGGCAGCGAGAACGCGATGGCAGCCGGCGCCGTGGACCACGGCAGCTACCTGCTCCAGGTCACCCTCGCCCAGGCCCAGCTGATCCCGGCCGGCACGTTGGCTGCTGCCGCCGAGAAGGTCCTGCGGCTGGCGGACTCCAAGAGCTCCTGAACCGACCGAACCACCAACACCTCGGAGGAACCATGCGTCACCTGAAGACAACCCTGTCCGTCGTCGGGGCGGCCACCGTCCTCGTGCTCGCGGGCAACACCATCGCGCTCGCGGCCACCGGCGGCTCGTTCCTGCTGGGGAAGGGCAACAACGCGAACGCCCAGACCACCCTGGCCCGGACCACCAGCGGGGCGGTGCTCAGCCTGAAGAACACCAGTTCCACCGGCACCCCGCTCGTCGTCAACGGCAAGGGCAGGGTCACGAACCTCAACGCCGACACGGTCGACGGCTTCGACTCCACGGCGATGCGCAACAAGGTCTACGTCTTCACCAGGGACATCGGAGCAGGCGAGGCGACGGACCAGTACGTGCTCGACCTGCCCGTCCCCACGGGCACCTACGTGGTCGGCTACTCGGTCTTCCCGAACGGGTCCTTCGCCGACGACAACAGCATCACCTGCTACCTCACGATCACCAAGAACGGCAGCTCGCAGCGGTACGTCGGGGAGAACCGCAGCGCCCAGCGCGGCGGGTCACGTCCTTCGGTCTCCGGGACCGGGGTCGTCCAGCTCGACTCGACCCAGGACGTGCGGCTCAACTGCGACTCGTCCGTCGCCTTCTACACCTTCCCGAACCAGCCGGTCCAGGTCTACCTCTCGCCGACGAGCTATGTCGGCGGCAGCTCCAACCTGCGGGCCGTCGCGCCGAAGGCGCAAGCCAAGAACTGACCTCCCTGCCCGGCGCAGCGCGCGTGATCTGGGGGTGCGCTGCGACGAGACGACGAAGGCCCCCGACCGGTGCGGTCGGGGGCCTTCGTCGTCGTTCGGATGTCGCTCAGGACTCGTTCTCCAGGGCGGCGGCCACCCGGCGGTGGGCCTCCCAGATCTCCTCGGGCAGACGCTCGAAGCTGGCCAGGTGCTCCTCGCGGTGCGCCATCTCCTGCTTCCAGCGCTCGACGTCGATGCTCAGGATCGCGTCGAGGTCCGCGTCGCTGATGTCGACGCCGTCCAGGTTGAGCTCCTCGCGGGTCGGGATGATGCCGACCGCGGTCTCCTGGCCCTTGACCTCGCCGTTCTTGAGCTGGAGCAGCCAGAGCAGCGGGCGCAGGTTGTCCCGGTAGCCGGGCCAGCGGAAGTGGCCGTCCTCCGGGTCGCGCTGGAACCAGTTCACGTGCGCGAAGATCGGCTGCTCCTTGGCGGCACCGACGACGTCGAGGTAGTGCCGGGCGTAGTCGCCCTCGCCGTAGGCCATGAACGGTCGGTTCGACATCGGGTCGTAGCGGAGCACGCCCTCCTTGCCCTCGGCCGCGGCGGTCGCCTCGGCACCCAGGGTCAGACCGTCGTAGACGCCCTCGGCCAGGTCGTGGATCGCGCGCACCAGCGGCTCGCGGTCGCGGGTGCGGCCGCCGAAGATGATCGCGTCGATCGGCACGCCGGCCGGCTCGTCGTAGTCCTTGGCGATGTTCGGCACGTTCTCGAGCGTGGTCGTGAACCGGCTGTTCGGGTGCGCCCACGGGGAGTCGTCACCGTTCTCGCGGTCGGCGATCGGGTTGCCCAGCCAGTCCAGCCAGCCGTGCACGTCCTCCGGCGGGTTCGGCGTACGGCCCTCCCACCAGACCTCACCGGTCTCCGGCTTGTAGGCGATGTTGGTGAAGATCGTGCCGGTGCCCGGCGCGATCGACTCCAGGGCGGTCGGGTTGGTGCCTTCGTTGGTGTCCTTGGCAACGCCGAAGACGCCGTACTCCGGGTTCATGCCGTACAGGCGGCCGCTGGCCTCGTCGACCCACAGCCAGGCGATGTCGTCGCCGTAGAACGACACGTGGTACCGGTCGCCGAGCACGTCCGGAGCCAGCATCATCGCCAGGTTGGTCTTGCCCGAGGCGCTCGGGAAGCCACCGCAGATGTGGTAGTCCTTGCCGGTCTCCTTGTCGTGGATCCCGATGAGCATGTACTGCTCGGCGAGGAACTTGCCGGAGACCCAGCCGTCGTACGCCGCCTGGCGCAGGCCGTGGGCGATCTTGCCGAGCAGCGCGTTGCCGCCGTACGACGAGCCGTAGTGCAGGATCGTGCGCTCGTCGGCGACGGTCACGAAGTAGCGCGAGTCCTCCGGGGTGCCCTGGCCCAGGTTCTCCAGGTCGCCGGTGACGTGCACGGCGCGGACGAACTGGTTCGGGTCGTCGAGGTCGTTGATGTACTGCACGCCGACGCGGGCCATCCGGATCATGTGCAGCACGACCGTGCGGCAGTCGGTCAGCTCGACGCCGGTGGCCCAGGGGGCGAGGGCGTTGCCGACCGGGGCCATCAGGTACGGGATCACGTACATGGTCTTGCCGGCCGAGGCGCCCCGCATGTTGTTCTTCTGCAGCTCGGTCATCTCGGCCGCGTCGCGCCAGTTGTTGTACTCGCCCTTGTCGGTCGGGCGGCTGGTCGCGACGACGGTCCGCTCCTCGGAGCGGGCGGTGTCCTTGTAGTAGCTGCGCGAGTAGTAGCGGCCCTCACCGGCCGGCTCGAGCTCGCCGGCCTCCAGGCACTCGGCGATCAGCCGTGCGTCGTCCGCAGCCGATACCACCTCGATCCGGGCCGCCCCGGTCAGCTCGGCCCAGTACGAGACGTACTCGCGGACCTTCTCGTTGGTGACGCCAGCGGCGTCCAGGGCGGTCTCGACGTCAACCATTGCTGCTCGTTTCTCTGCTAAGACGGACGGGCGCGACTGAGGCTACAGGGTCGCGATCCGAGGGCTGCGGGGGTCCAGGAACAGGGCCCGAGGTCAGGTGGGGAGTACGTCGCCACGTGAGGCGACCATCTCCTCAGGCGCGGTCAGTCTCCACGCCTCGAAGGTGAGCTCCGCGAGTTCGTCGCGGTCGATCCGGTCCAAGTACACCACTACCCAGCCGAAGCCGCCCGAGGTGTACTGCACCTCGAACACCTCCGGTCGCTCGGCCACCAGCGCGCGCTGCTCGACGATGGTCTGCTTGAGCCCGACGGTGCACGTCGCCGGCCACAGGTACCCGAAGGTCCGGCCGGCCACGTCGTAGGAGATCCACTTGTCCCGGTCCTTGCTGGAGACGTCCGGCAGCTGACCGACCAGGGCCAGGAAGTCGTCGATCTCGCAGGACACGCCCTGATGGTGTCAGGAGTAACGGACAGGAAGCTCCTTGATCCCGTTGAGCCAGCCGGATCGCAGCCTCTTGACGTCACCCTCGGCACGGACGATGCCGGGGGCGAGGTCCGCGATCGCGTTGAAGATAAACCGGATCTCGGTGCGCGCCAGGTTGGCGCCGATGCAGTAGTGCGCGCCGTGGCCGCCGAAGGCGAGGTGCGGGTTCGGGTCGCGCCGGATGTCGAACGTGCCGGCGTCGGTGAAGACGTCCTCGTCGTAGTTCGCGCTGGCATAGAACAGCCCGACCCGCTGGCCGGCCTTGATCTGCACACCGCCGATCTCGACGTCCTCGAGCGCGGTGCGCTGGAACGAGGTCACCGGCGTCGCCCAGCGGATCACCTCGTCGACCATCGTCTCGGGACGCTCCTTCACCCACAGGTCCCACTGGTCGGGGTTGTCGAGGAAGGCGTTCATGCCGTGGGTCGTCGCGTTGCGGGTGGTCTCGTTGCCGGCGACCGCGAGGGCGATCACGAAGAAGCCGAACTCGTCGTCGGTGAGTCCGCGGCCGTCGACGTCGGCGTTGACGAGCTTGGTGACGATGTCGTCGCGCGGGTTGGCCTTCCGGTCGGCGGAGAGGCCCATCGAGTACATCAGCACCTCGGCAGCGGCGGCCTCCGGGTCGTTGTCCTCGCGCGCCAGGTCCGCGTCCTCGGCACCGGTCATCTGGTTCGTCCAGTCGAAGATCTTCTGGCGGTCCTCGGCCGGGATGCCGAGCATGTCGCCGATGACCTCGAGCGGGTACTGCGAGGCGATCTGGTCCACGAAGTTGCCGCCGCCCTGGCTGACCGCGTCCGCCACGATCCGGCGAGCCACCTCTTCGAGGCCCTCCTCGAGGGCGCCGATCGCACGCGGGGTGAAGCCGCGGCTGATGATCGAGCGCAGCTGGGTGTGCTCGGGGGCGTCCTGGTTGATGATGACGACCTTCGTCATCTCGATGGAGTCGCGCGTCGCGGTCTCGGGGTTGCGGATGATCACGCCGTTCTCGCGGCTGCTGAACACCTTGCTGTTCTTGGAGACGGCCAGCACGTCGGCGTGCTTCGTCACGGCCCAGTAGCCGGTGCCGGACTCCTCGGACATCCCGGCCCGGGCGTTCTCCGGCTGCTCCACCCAGCGGATCGGTTCGGCGCGACGGAGCTCGGCGAACTCCTCGTACGGGACGCCGGCGAGGTTGACGTCGGGGTCGGTGAAGTCGAATCCAGCGGGAAGGGTGGCGGTCATGGCACGAACCATACACTTCTGGCAAAGTGTATGGAATGCCGAGGTTTGCCAGTCCTGAGGAAGCACGTGCCCGGATCATCGGGGCCACCCGGGTGCGGCTGGCCGAAGCGGGCGGGACGAACATCTCCGAGATCGCCGAGGACCTGGGCGTCACCCGGCAGACGGTCTACCGGTACTTCCCGACCACCGACGACCTGGTCGACGCCGCTGCCCTGGATGCGATCGGCGAGCTGACCGGCCGGCTCGGTGACCACGTACGCCGCCACCTGGAGCGGACCGGGGGAGATGCGGGCGATGCCGCCGTTGAGGTCGTCGCCTTCGTCTACGAGCACCTGCGCAGCGACCCGGCGCTGAACCGGATGGTCGCCCCGGGCCGGCTCACCAGCACCGTGGCCGGACTCACCGCTCCGTCCTCGATCGCCCTGGGTCGTGAGCTGCTCGCCGGGTTCGGCCTTGACTGGGCGGCGCTCGGCCTCGACGACGACGGCCAGCGGGACCTGGTCGAGCACCTCCTGCGCACCCTGCAGACGCTGGTGCTCGACCCCGGCGACCCACCGCGGACGGGGGACCAGGTGCGCGCCTACCTCCAGCGCTGGCTCGCGCCCGCGCTGCGCTGAGTGCTTCACGCTGCGGGTGGGCCGGTGTAGTAGATGTGTCCGGTCGGCGTGACGATCTCGACCAGGTGTCTTCGTCCTGGCAACGGCCGGCTGGTGAACCCGGCTGCTTCCTTCGACGGGTTGCAGTCGGCGCAGAGTCCCTGTCCGTTCTCGGCGGAGGTCGCCCCTCCTTCGGCGTGCGACCGGATGTGGTCCAGCTGCCTGATCGGTGCTCCGCAGTAGACGTTGCGGCACCAGCGGTCGCGGAGCTCGATGAACTCGGCGAGTGCCTTCGGGAAGAAGCGGCTCCTGGAGTCCATCGAGATCAGCTCACCGGTCGTGGGCTCCACGAACAACCGCTTCAGCCAGACCTTCTCGTCGGCGTCGAGGTTGTCGGCGACGAGGGCACGTGCCGCTTCGGCTGGTATGGGGCCGTACCCGTCCAGGAATGCCGGGTCGTCGGCGTGGTCGAGGAGTGCGTCGGACGACATCGTGAGCCGCACCGCGACGGGCTGCGCCTCGACCTTCTCGCGCCCGGTCGTGCGTCGTACGAGCTCGTCGGCCATCGCGTTGCCCACGTTCGTCGCCTCGCCGACGCCGACCGCACGATCGGCCGCAGCCTTGAGCGCGGCGTACACGCCCACTCCCTGGGCGACCGGCAGCAGGGCGGTCAGGTAGACCATCGCGTCCGGAGCAGGTCGGATGCTCACCCGCCGCTCGGACTCGGCCCGACGACGGCGTGCCGCGACTGCTGCGGCGTCCCGGCGTGCGGCTTCGCGACGGCACAGCGCGACGATCTCGCGGTCGCCGCGGCGCGAGAGCGCTTCGGCGTCCGCTGACACCAGCTCGTCCACGGCGGCCCGATCCGTCGCCTCGAGGCAGCTGGTCTCGCGGGCGATGAGCGTCGCGCGCCACTCGCTGATCCGGCCGGCGTCGAACGCTGCCTTCGTGTACGGCAGGTCGCTGGCCAGGAAGCGTGCCAACGACAATGCCTGCCGCCCGCGATGCGGCGAGATCCGTCGTGCGAGTGCTACTTCGAGGTGCGGCGCGACCGGCGCGGGCGAGGGGTCGAAGCGCTTGCGCTCCTCGAGCTCGGCCGTGCGGATCCGGTCGAGGGCGCCGGCAAGACGTGCCTGGCGCGCCTCGGCAGCACACTTGAGCTCCTCGAGCTCACGGAGCTCGTCGACGATCGCAACCGCGTCGGACGGCAGCGGTGCCGTGGCGATGGTGGCGATGTCGGCCAAGACTCCTGCCTCCTCATGATCGAACGTGTGTTCGATTCTAGGCGCGGGCAGGCCTCTTGCGCGGAGTGCAGACCAAGTTGTGGAGAACTATCGCCCGCGGATCCACTGCCACTCCCAAACGGTTCCCTCCTCGGGGTCCTCCTGCTCGCCGACGTGCTCGAACCCGAGCGACACGAGCACGCCGGTGGACCCGTTGGGTCCCGGCAGCGTGTGCGCAACGACGCGGTCGACCTCGCCGCTGACCACCGCACGCTCGACCAGCGCCCGCGCTGCGGCGGTCCCGAACCCGAGCCCGCGGAACTCCGGGGCGACCTCGTAACCGATCTCGATGCTGCGATCCGCCGGCGGCGCCGCGAAGCCGCCGGAGCCCACCAGGCGCCCGCTGGCGTCATCGAGGAAGAACTGCATGGTCCACGGGTGCTCACCCGCCGGTGCCGTCCGCAGGTGCTCCAGGGTGAAAGCGATCGCCTCCGGGAACTCCGGCCAGCCGTCCGGGACCGCGGAGCCGATCAGCTTGCCGAACCGGGCACGGTCCTCCAGCAGCGCGATCATGAGGGGCACGGTGGCCGGCACCAGCCGGACCCGCGGACTCGTCGTCATGTCTGCATCATCGTGGGAACGGCACGCCCATCGGGTTGCCGGCGGGCAGGTTTCCTCCCGCGGCAACGGCACGGCCCAGGCTGCCGAGCACCTGGCGAATCTCGCTGAGGTCGTGCTCGAGGAGCTCGAGCACCGGTCGGGCCAGCCGGTCCGTCCCGGCCTCGACCTCGTCGCGGAGCTCACGGCCGTCGCCGGTCAGACCACCGGTCGCGGTCAGGACACCGCGATCGACCAGACTCTGCTCAGCGGCGCTCCACTGCTCGTCGGTCCACCCGCGGTTCGGCTGCATGACCTCGCGGGTGACCACCCCTGAGGCGATGTGCGTGAGCGTCGTTTCCAGGCCGCTGAGCCCGGCGTACGTCGCGGCCAGCACGTGCCCGTCCCCGCGTTGCTCGCGGATCACCGTGGCCGCCCACCACAACCGGGCGGCCGGGTCGTCGGGAGGCCCGACCTGCTGCCACGCCGCGGCCAGCGCCCGCCCATCGGTCGGTGCCCGGAGGGCGGCCTCCGTCAGGACGTCGGTCGCGCGGGCTGCGTCGGCGCCGGCCAGCAGCGGGGCCAGGAAAGCACCGACGGCCGACAGGCGACAGGCCAGCGCGTCCTCGGGGCTGACCCGTCCCCAGACCTTCGGCACCGCGCGGGCGACCATGTCGGGGGCGAACCCGAAGAACGAGGCCGTCACCGGTCCCGGACCCACGGCTCCCATCGGGGCAGCGCGACCGGCGAAGTAGCCGTTCCAGAACCCGTGCAGGCCGACCTCGGCCAGGCACGCCGAGACCGGCGGGGCGAAGTAGACGATCGCGTGCACCGGCTCGACCAGCGACCAGAGCTCACGTTCCGGGGTCATGCGGGCACGCTAGACCTGTCGAGCCCTGGCGGTCTGTCTGCTGCGTCACTTGGCGTAGGTGTAGAACCCCCGCCCGGTCTTGCGCCCGAGCAGTCCCGCACTGACCATCCGCTCGAGCAGCGGCGGCGAGGCGTAGAGCGGCTCCTTGAACTCGTCGTACAGGGACTCCGCGATGGCCTTGATGGTGTCCAGCCCGATCAGGTCCGCCAGAGCCAGCGGACCCTGCGGGTGGGCGGCGCCGAGGACCAGTCCCTGGTCGATGTCCTCGGCGGTCGCGAAGCCGGACTCCATCATCCGGATCGCCGAGAGGATGAACGGCACCAGCAGCATGTTCACCACGAAGCCCGCCCGGTCCTGGCAGTCGATGGCGTTCTTGCCGAGCTGGTCCTGGACGAACGACCGGCCGCGCTCGGTGGTCTCCTCGGCCGTCAGCAGGCTCGGCACCAGCTCGACGAGCTTGAGCACCGGCACCGGGTTGAAGAAGTGGATGCCCATCACCTGGGCCGGCCGGGAGGTCGCCACCGCGAGCTTCATGATCGGGATCGAGGAGGTGTTGGAGGCCAGGATCGCGTCCGGGGAGGTGACGATCCGGTCGAGCTCGCGGAAGACCGTCGTCTTCGCGTCCTCGTCCTCGACGATCGCCTCGACCACCAGGTCCCGGTCGGCGAGCGCCTCCAGGTCGGTGACCACCTTGATCCGGTCCAGCACCTCCTGGGCGTCTTCGAGCTTGCCCCGCTCGACCGCGCGGTGCAGCGAGGACTCGAGACGTGCGGTCCCGGCCTTCGCCGCTTCGTCGGAGGACTCGACGACCACGACGTCGAGCCCGGCCCGGGCGCACACCTCGGTGATGCCCGCTCCCATCAGGCCGCAGCCGATGACGCCTACCTTGTTGATCTCTCCCATCAACCCAGGTTAGACCCGGCTGTGCCCACCACCTCGAGGTTGCCGTCGGCATCGGTCGTGAACAGCTCCACGCCGTCCGTCACGGTCGCGGCGTCGGCTCCGAGCGCGACGGCGATCTTGTTGGCCGCGTTGCGCATCACGTCGAGCACGACCTCGACGACCTGCTCGTCGGTCAGGTGTTCCCGTACGTCGTCGGGCACGGCGCTGTCCAGCACCATCGCATCGGTCAGCGCGAGAGCGGCCTTCGCGGACGCCGGCAGGTCACTCGTCTGCCAGGCGTCGACCGCCGCGAACTCGTCTCCGGTCGCACCGGCGTCGATGGCGTCCTGGCTGCGTCGCGACTTGCAGACCGCGCAGTCGTGCAACCGGGCTCCGCGCAGCCGGACCAGCTCGGTGATCGTCGGGTCGAGCGACCGCAGCCGCGCGACGACGACCATGAAGTGCTCGAGCAGCGCCCAGGAGTTCTCGGGCGCCGGCCTCTCGTCGGTCCAGTCGCTCCGCCCGAAGACGGCGTCGAGGACCCGGCCCATGCGCGGCAGCAGGTCGTGGGCGTAGATCTGCTGCACCACGGCGAACGCGTGGTCGCCGGTCGCTGCGAAGAAGGCCGCGCGCTGGGTCCCGTCGACGGCCGAGACGTCCAGGGCGAACTGCTCGGCGAACTCAGCCACCGCCGGGTCGGTCAGGTCGGGTTCGGGGATCGCCGCGATCGAGGCCAGGACAGGCGCCGCCTCGCCGCCGTGGGCGACGAGCGCCTCGCGACCGCTCACGCCCCGCGGCGCTTCGCGTAGCGGAACTTCACCATCTTCCGGACCTGCTCGAAGTCGTCGGGCCGGCGCGGGAAGGACTGCATGTCCGGACCCATCTGGAAGCGCTTGTTGGTGGTCGCCTTCGGTGCCGAGAACTCCCGCAGGCCGTCGTCGCCGTGGAAGCGGCCGAAGCCCGAGTCACCGATGCCGCCGAACGGCACCGACGGCATCCCGACGAACGTCAGCGCGGAGTTGATCGTGGTGCCACCGGCCTTGAGCTGGCGGGCGATCTCCTTGCCGCGGCCCTTGGAGAACACGGAGGAGCCGAGCCCGAACCTGGTCGCGTTGCCGCGGCGCACGGCCTCGGCGGTGTCGGCGACGGTGTTGATCACGATCACCGGGCCGAAGGTCTCCTCCTGCACCGCCGCGTTGTCCTCCGGTACGTCGACCAGCACGACCGGGTCGACGAACGGCGCCCGGATCGAGTCGACGCCGCCGACCAGCGCGATCGCGCCACCCTCGATGGCCGCGGTGACGTGCCGGCGGACGACGTCGATCTGGGAGGGCACGATCATCGGCCCGTAGGCGTCGTTCTCGTCGAGGCCGGCGGTCACCCGCTCGGCGATCTCCTTGACCTTGGCGAGGAACTGGTCGCGCACCGCCTGGACGACGTACACGCGCTCGATGCCGACGCACGCCTGCCCGCCGTTGAAGAACCCGCCCCAGACCACGGCCCTCGCGGCCGCATCCAGGTCGGCGTCCTCGGCCACGATGGTCACGTCCTTGCCGCCGAGCTCGAGCAGCACCGGCGTCAGGTTCTCGGCGCAGGCGGCCATCACCTTGCGCCCGGTCGGCACCGAGCCGGTGAAGGCGATCTTGTCGAGGCCGGCCTTGCACAGCGCCGAGCCGGTCTCGGCGAACCCGGTCACCCAGGTGATCAGGCCCTTCGGGGCGTCCGGGTTCGCGGTGTAGAAGGCGTCCATCACCTGCACCGAGCTGGCCGGGGCGTACTCGCTCGGCTTGACGATCGCCGCGTTGCCCGCGGCCAGGGCGTAGGCCAGGCCGCAGAGCACGGTGTAGATCGGCACGTTCCAGGGCGCGATCACGCCGACCACGCCGAGCGGCGGGTAGGAGACCTCGGCGCCGAAGTTGAACAGCGCCATCCCCGGCGCGACCTTGCGCGGCTTGAGCACCCGCTTGGCGTGAGCGGCCGCCCAGCGCAGGTCCTCGAGGCCGGCGATCAACTCGAACTGGACGTCCCCGCGCGGCCGGCCGGTCTCGCGGTAGCCGAGCTCGCACAGCTCGTCCGACATCTGCCCGATCGCGGCGATCCAGCGGTTGATCCGGCGCTTGCGCTCGGCGAAGGAAAGACCGGCCCACCAGACCTGGGCCTCGCGCCCGGCGGCGAACCGCTCGGCGATGTCCTCGGCGGTGTGGACCGGGAAGGTTCCGACGGACTCACCGGTCGCGGGGTTCGTCACGGTGAAGGTCTCGGCCAGGGTCTGCGTCATGCGCTCACGGTAATCGGGCGAGCGGAAAAGTGGAACAGGTTCTAGTGAGAGACTCGGCCCGTGCGAACTCCCTGGTACCGGCAACCCCTCGGCGTCTGGCTCGGTCTGATCGTGGTCGGTCTCGGCGCCTGGGCCCAGGACATCTTCGGGGTCGTCCTCGGCGGCATCCTCGCGGTGGTCACGCTGATCACGACCGACCGTGCCAAGGAAGAGGCGCCGACCGAGGACCCGGCCGAGGACATCACCCAGGACGAGCGCTTCAAGGACATGTAAAGCCAGCCTTCTCCGCTCGTTCAACTCCAGTTCGCCTGCCACTGCGACGTTCGACCTGCCTTTGCCCCTGCAGACTCGAGGTCGCCCTCCCATGCTTCCCTCCCGCGCCCGGAACGTCCTGACCGCACTCGTCGGGCTGTCCGCCGTCCTGGTCGCCGGCCTCGTGCTGGCGACCCCGGCCAGCGCCGCCGACCAGGACGTCCGGATCAACGAGTTCACCTCCAACAACCCGGACTACATCGAGCTGATCAACGTCGGTTCGACCGCGGTCGACCTGTCCGGCTGGAAGCTCAAGGACAACACCGAGAACAACTCGTACACGTTCCCGAGCGGCTCGACGATCGCGGCCGGCGCGATCCGTGGAGTCAAGGGCGAGGGCGTCGAGTTCGTGTTCGGGCTCGGCAACGGTGACTCGGTCCGGCTGTACAACGCCGGCGGCACGCTGATCGACAGCTTCGACTACCCGGCCCACCCGGCGGCCGGCAAGAGCTACAGCCGCTGCCCGAACGGCACCGGCTCCTTCGTCGGCACGGCCACCCTGACCAGCGGCGGTGCCCCGAACGACTGCGGTACGCCGCCGGCGGTCCGGATCAACGAGTTCTCGTCGAACAACCCGGACTTCATCGAGCTGGTGAACACGACCAACCTGCCGGTCGACCTGTCCGGCTGGGTGCTGAAGGACAACACCGACAACAACTCCTACACCTTCCCCAGCGGGTCCACCATCGGCGCAGGTGCGCTGCTGCCGCTGTCGGGCGAGGGGGTCCAGTTCGCCTTCGGGCTGGGCAACGGGGACTCGGTGCGGCTCTTCGCTCCGGGCGCCGTCCTGGTGGACGGCTACGACTACCCGGCGCACCCGCCGGCGGGGAAGAGCTACAGCCGGTGCCCGCAGGGGACCGGTCCGTTCGTGACCACCGGCAACGCGACCAAAGGTGCGGTCAACGACTGCGCGCCGGCGCTGCCGAACGTCAAGATCAACGAGGTCGAGTCCAACGGTGACACCGTCGGCGACTGGGTCGAGCTGAAGAACCTCGGCAGCGCGGCCGTCGACATCGGCGGTTGGAAGGTCCTCGACAACGACCCGGCGCACGCCGCCAACCCCGAGGTCGTGCCGTCCGGCACCACGATCCAGCCGGGTGGCTACTACAGCCTCTACACCGAGTTCAGCCCGCAGCCGGGCTTCGGCCTCGGTACGACGGACAGCGTCACGGTGCTCCTGCCGGACGGCACCACCCAGGTCGACACCTACAGCTGGACCGCCCACGCGGCGACCACCTACGGCCGCTGCCCCGACGGCACCGGCCCGTTCGTCACCACCACCACGCCGACCCGCAACGGTCCGAACGCGTGCAGCTCGATCCGCGTCAACGAGGTCGAGTCCGACCAGGGCAGCCCCGACGACTGGATCGAGCTGAAGAACATCGGCACGGCCGCGGTGGACATCGGTGGCTGGATGATCAAGGACAGCGACGACAACAACAGCTACCTGGTCCCGATCGGCACGGTCGTGGCCGCGGGCGGTTACCGGGTCCTCGACAAGTCGGACTTCGGGTTCGGGCTCGGCTCGACCGACGCGGTCCGCCTGTACGACGCGACCTCCACGCTGGTCGAGTCCTACAGCTGGACCGCCCACGCGACGCAGACCTACGGCCGGTGCAAGGACGGCGTCGGCAGCTTCGTCGACACCAAGGCGCCGACCAAGGGCGCGGCCAACTCGTGCCCGGGTCTCGACACGCAGCCGTGGCCCGGTGGCCAGGCCGTGTCGCCTGCAGACAACGCCGAGACCTTCACGCAGGACCTCTCCGGCCTGGTCTTCGACCCGGCTGACCCGGACGTGCTCTGGGCTGCGCAGAACAAGAAGGGCACCCTGTTCAAGCTCGTCCGCGACGCGAACGACCACTGGGTCCCGGCCGCCGGTTGGCCACGCGACCCCAAGTTCCTCGGCGGCACCGGCAGCCCGGACACCGAGGGCCTGACCATCGGCCCGGACGGGTTCGTCTACGAGACCTCCGAGCGGGACAACGACGCCAGCGGGATCAGCAAGAACACCATCCTGCGCTTCGACCCGAACGCGCCCGCTGGGCCGACGATCTCGCCGACGACCCAGTGGGACCTCAACCCGTTCCTGCCGACCGTCGGGGCGAACCTCGGCCTCGAGGGCGTCACCTTCGTCCCCGACAGCTACCTCCTTTCCAGCACAGTGGGATCCGAAGCTTGGAATTCACGTGACTTGAAGTCGCGGC
>JADMIO011525435.1_pt1 | contig 62117 bp, 61 predicted proteins | sample 8958161 | NCBI WGS metagenome assembly JADMIO01 (sample SAMN16585339, study PRJNA669376) | soil metagenome | isolation source: Crop rotation soil | place: USA: Cullars Rotation, Alabama | collected 2011 | reverse complement strand
CAGGTAATTATAATTCTGTAATTGATACAGCTGGTCTTCCATTCGAAGTATTTTGTCCTTCTTCTCTCAGCTATAACAATACGATCACATTAACCGATACGCTTCATTACAGCAATAATTTTTCAATGAAATGCAAACCGGGTTTTGATGTCGGTGTCTTAAGCATACAAGCTTGTGTATTCAGACCTGTTCATGAGACACTGGTGAACATTCATGCCGGTGATATTTCCAGCTTTTATGGAGCGCATTGTGCCGCAGGAATTTCAGGGAGTGTTCTGATCGTTATTGGCGGGTCTGCAAATTATGTAAGTCCTGCTCCCGGATCTTTAACTCCGGATATAATTTCGGGAGATTCACTTTACTACATTATCAATGATTTCGGAGTCGTTCATTTTAACACTGATTTTAATATCATTGTTGTTACAGATACATTTGCTTTGATCGGTTCGCAGGTTTGTTTTACGGTTACGGTATTGCCAATGGCCGGAGACAACAATGTTAGCAATAACAAATTAGCTCATTGTTTTGTTGTGGTAGGCAGCTATGATCCGAATGATAAACAGGTTGATCCGATTGCTTATGTGGATCCGTTCGGCGATCGTTGGCTGACCTATACAGTCAATTTCCAGAATACCGGTACGGCTGAAGCGGAACATATTTATGTTACCGATACTCTGGACCAGAACCTTGATCTTTCTACTTTTGAATTACTTGCTTATAGCCATCACGTGGTTGCGCAAATTCTGGACGGTGGAATCGCACGATTCAATTTCCCGAACATCAACTTACCGGACAGCAATACAAACGAACCGGCAAGTCACGGGTATGTTCAATACAGAATAAAATTAAAAGATAATACAGCGACCGGTTCGCAGGTGAGCAATACCGCTTACATTTATTTTGATTTCAATTCTCCGGTTCAAACCAATACTACCGTGAATACCGTTTCGGCAGTTGGCATTGCTGAAGTGAATACTGAGATGCCGGTTTCAGTGTTTCCAAACCCGACACGAAATGAGTTTACGGTTTACAGTCCACAGTTTACTGCTGATAAAAAGATTTTCCTGAAAGTAGTTGATGCTTTTGGAAAGGAGATGATAAACAAACTGGTAACAAATGCAACCACCTTGCTGGAAACCGGTAACTGGTCCTCCGGTATTTATTTCCTGCGGATCGAAACAACAGATGGAATTGTTGTAAGAAAGCTGGTGAAGGAATAAAAACGGCTGAAGCCGTTGCATGTTAATTACATGCTCCATTAGCCCACGACTTAAGTCGTGGGCTGATGGAATGAATCATTTAGAAAAAATCGTTTCAACGATTTCATGAACGTTCGAACATGAGCACTCTGTTCACACCGTCGGATAAAATGCGTCTTCCAGGTGATCCACTTTTGTATAATCACCATTCACAATAATGGTAATCAGGTCAAACCGTGATTCCATATCAAGATCAAATTCTTTAATGTAAGCATCGGCGGCCTTGATAACCTGTTTCTGCTTCTTCATGGAAACCGTGTATTCCGGATCACTCAGGTAAGCAGATTGTCTCGTTTTCACTTCCACAAACACCAGCTGGTCGGCGATCTGCGCGACAATGTCCACTTCTGATTTACCAAAAAAATAATTTTGTTTGAGGATGCTGTAGCCTTTCTTACGGAGATGTTCAGCGGCCATCTTCTCCCCAAGTTTCCCGATTTCTGAATGTTCGCTCATGATGAAAAAATTAATTCCATCTTATCCGTAACGTTTAGCGTAGCCTCACGTCCCATGATCAATGGAAAATTATTTTGGATATGTCCTGCCGGAAATCCATACACAACAGGAAAATTATAGTCAGCAACAGCTTCTGAAATTATTTCTTCCGCTGTTTTTCCGAAGGGTATTTCATTGTCCTTCATTTCACTCATTCCACCGACAATAAGTCCTGCCAGGTTTTGCAGCTTTCCGCTTCGTTTCAAATTCATCATCATCCGGTCGATGTGATAAAGATATTCGTCCAAGTCCTCCAGGAATAAAATTTTCCCCGTGGTATCTATATCAGAAGGAGAACCAATGAGTGAGTAAATCAAGGACAGGTTCCCGCCGATAAGCTGCCCGCTTGCTTTTCCTTTCCTGTTTAGTTTTACAAGAGAGGCCTGTTGTTTTGAAGAAGAATAGCTCAGGCGTTCACCAAACAAAGTATTCTTCAACACACTTAAACAGGATTCGCTGAGCTTTGGTATGTTCAGGCTCATCGGCGCATGGATGCTTTCTATTTCGCAATGACGGTGAAGATGTGAATGCAGCGTGGTGATATCACTGAACCCGATCAGCCATTTCGGGTTCTTGATAAACCGTTTGAAATCAATGGCGTCAACGATCCGAACGGTTCCATAACCTCCGCGTGCAAACAAAATTGCGCTGACAGTTTTACTGTTCAGTGCTTTTTGCAAATCAGCCGATCTTTCTTCATCGCTTCCTGCAAACTGGTTTTGTTGTTTATATAAATTTTTGCCAAACTGCACATTCAACCCCCACGATTTCAGCAAGTCAGCACATGGTTTTACTTCGGCTTTCGACACCTTTCTTGCCGTAGAAATGATGGCAACAGTATCTCCTTGTTTCAGGTATGGCGGTCGGATCATCTTTGTTATCTTTGGCGCGCTAAAATAGTTCAAAGTTTAAAGTTCAAAGTTACATTCTTTCAGCAATCTCTTTGAACCAGGTACTTTGAACTTATTAATATATGAAAAGATACACCCTTACCGCAGCGCTTCCTTATACCAACGGTCCCGTTCACATCGGCCACCTGGCAGGTGTGTATGTGCCTGCAGATATTTTTGCCCGTTACCTTCGTTGCAAAGAGGAAGACGTTATTTTTATCTGTGGATCTGACGAACATGGTGTTCCCATTACACTTCGGGCACGCAATGAGGGAATCACTCCTCAGCAGCTGGTGGATAAATATCACAACATCATCAAAAAAAGTTTTGAAGAATTCGGGATTTCATTTGATATCTATCACCGCACGAGCGATCCTGTACATCATGCCACAGCTTCTGATTTTTTTAAAACATTGTACGACAAAAATGTTTTTACGGAAGAGTCGTCCGAACAATATTTCGATGAAGAAGCACAGCTTTTTCTTGCCGACCGTTACATTACCGGCACCTGCCCGAACTGCGGTAACGAAAATGCATACGGCGATCAGTGTGAGCGGTGCGGAAAAAGTTTGTCACCGAAAGATCTGATCAATCCGCATTCACAGCTCAGTGGCAAAGCTCCTGTCCTGAAGAAAACAAAGCATTGGTATCTTCCATTGGATAAGATGCAAAAAGACTGGCTGGAAGCGTGGATAAAAAGTCATGAAGGCGACTGGAAGAACAATGTATACGGACAGTGCAAATCGTGGCTCGACCAGGGGCTGCAGCCTCGTGCCGTAACGCGCGACCTGGATTGGGGTGTTCCTGTTCCGCTTCCCGATGCAAAGGGAAAAGTGTTGTATGTATGGTTTGATGCGCCGATTGGATACATCTCGGCGACCAAGGCGTTGTTTCAGTCGACAGCCGACCGTGGACCGTGGACAAAGTATTGGAAAGACAAAGACACCAAACTCATCCACTTCATCGGTAAAGACAACATCGTTTTTCATTGTATTATTTTTCCTGCCATGCTGAAAGCGCATGGAGAATTTATTCTTCCTGAAAATGTTCCGGCCAATGAATTCTTAAACCTGGAGGGTGAAAAAATTTCTACTTCGAGAAACTGGGCAGTTTGGCTGAATGAATACCTCGAAGATTTTCCAAACAAGCAGGATGAGTTGCGATATGTTTTGTGTTCTGCAGCTCCTGAAACCAAGGACAATGATTTTACCTGGAAAGATTTTCAGGCAAGAGTGAACAATGAATTGGTGGCGATTCTCGGAAACTTTGTCAACCGCACACTTGTGCTGACTCATAAATATTACGGAGGAAAAGTTCCCCAGCATTATACGGCGAACGAAAATGATAAGGCCTGCATCAAGACGATGAAAGAAACGCAGCAACGTATCAGCGATTGCCTGGAGAAATATCGTTTCCGCGAAGGGCTTAGCGAATTGATGAATCTTGCACGGCTGGGAAATAAGTACCTGGCCGATAATGAACCGTGGAAAATATTTTCTTCAGACCCTGAACGCGTCAGCACCATTCTTTACCTGTCCCTGGAGATCACCGCCTACCTTGCTGCATTGATGGAACCATTTCTTCCTTTCACTTCGGAAAAAATTTACAGGATGCTGAATCTCGAAAGGCAACCATGGAGTGAATTGAACAAGCAAATCCTGAAAGTCGGACATCAGCTGAGCAATCCGTCACTGCTGTTTGAAAAGATTGAAGACGATATTATTGAAAAGCAGGTAACTAAACTTCATGCAACAAAGCTGCTGTCGACAGTCGACAGTCGACTGTCGACAGAAAAGTCTGCTCCTGTTCAGAAGCCTCCAACATCATTCGACGACTTTAGTAAGATGGATATCCGCATCGGGACCATCATCGAAGCGGAACGTGTTCCTAAAACTGAAAAGCTGCTGAAGCTTAAGATTGATACGGGCATCGACCAGCGAACCGTCGTCTCCGGTATTGCTGCCTATTACGATCCTGAAAAAATAATCGGTCAGCAGGTGAGCATTCTTGTAAACCTGGAGCCAAGAAAAATAAAAGGAATAGAATCGCAGGGCATGATCCTGATGGCGGAAGATACAGCCAGTGGAAAATTAATTTTTGTTCAACCGAAAGAAATTTCGAAAGAAGGAAGTAAGATTAGCTGATTTGATAATTAGCTAATGTGATTGTGGATTTCATTATCGAATTTGCAAATTATCACATCGTCACATTCAAAATGGTCCCGTAGTTCAACGGATAGAATAGAAGTTTCCTAAACTTTTGATGGCAGTTCGATTCTGCCCGGGACTACTTAGAAGTGGCCGCATCAATGCGGCTTTTGGTTTTTGATCGCTTGGGATGATTAATAAGAAGCCCCCGGCATTTCATTTTTTGTTTTTGATATGGAAATTAATTTGCGTCAGTATGCAAATACATCCTCCGGCTCTATTTCCATGGAGGCCATGATAGGACTTAACCTTCCATTAATTTCGCGGATAACGTCACATGGGAAAAGACCTCTTCTTGCATGTTCTTTCAGGATTTCCTCACTGCTTGCCAGGTAAACACACCAGATATGATCAGGGGTAATATAAGAGTGAATCCATTGCAGGTTTTCATGTCCGAGTTCATTAATCACTTTGTTTGAGCGCTGCGCAAGAGCCTTTTTTTCTGCAGGCGTCATCTTGCCGGCACCGGGAAGGTTTCGTTGAATTAAATAAGTTTTCATAGTGATTTTTTTTACAAGCTTTTGATGGAACAAAATTAATACAAAACTGCTATTCGTGTTAGCATTCTATAAATTCTGCGATTCTTCTTAAATCTTAGGTAAAAAAATTAGATATTTGAATGATTGGAACTACCATTTTTTCGATCCTGCATAAATTCTATATGAAACATACCTACCAGCTCACCGGCATGACCTGTTCCGGCTGCGAAGCAAAAGTGAAAAGCAATTTACTGATGCTCCCGGACGTGACTGGTGTTGAAGTGTTAAGGGATAATAACTCCGTAACGATCTCCATGGATAAACATATTCCGTTAAGCAGCTTGCAGCAGGCTATCGGCGGAGAAAAAAGCAAGTATCAGATCAGCGCAAGTCATCACAATGAAGCAGCAGAACAGGCAAAAGGATGGCTGGAGACATACAAGCCGCTGCTGTTAATTTTTGCTTTTATAACAGGAATTTCATTCGTCGCCGCCAGGACAAATGGTGAGATAAACTGGATACATTTCATGAATTATTTCATGGCTGGTTTTTTCATCACCTTTTCTTTTTTCAAGCTGCTCGATCTGCAAGGCTTCGCTGAAAGCTATTCCATGTACGATGTAATCGCGATGAAAATTAATTTTTACGGTTTTATTTATCCTTTTATTGAATTGACACTTGGCATGGCCTACCTTATACAATTCAATCCGGCCTTCACGAATGCGGCAACCGTGGTAGTTATGGGAGTAAGCAGCATTGGAGTCATGAAGAGTGTGATGAACAAACAAAAAATTCAGTGCGCTTGCCTGGGTTCGGTGTTCAATTTACCGATGAGCACGATTACCATTATAGAAGATTTACTGATGGTTGCAATGGCGGGAACATCATTGATCATAAGTAACTGAAAAATGCATTGCGATTTAGCAGCCGCCTGTTCCAACACTGAATTCAAATTCCTGTTTAACTTTTTCACCCTTTGAATTTTCTGCCGGCTTCCATTTTGGCATTTTATTGACTGCATCAATTAATAATTTATCTGTTCTTGAATCTCCGGAGGTAATGGATATTTTTGAATTGACTATTTCACCTTTTTCGTTCACAGTAAATGCGACAATTCCTTTTCTGAATTCTTTTGGAGTCGTTTCAATTATCTTATGAATAACTTTTTCTTCCAGGAACTTTATCATTTGCGGATATCCTCCCGTGTATTCGGCTTCAGTCTCCGGAACCACTGTTGCGATGTAGTGCATGCTTCTCATCTCGGGACGGGCAGTGACAGCGTTTTTGTTTTTGTACTTGGCGTCGATAACAATATCAGATGCCAGGTCGGCCGTGTATAAAATATTTTTTTGTTCTGCGCTCAGCGCGTTGTTTGTGCTTACTGCTTTCATGACCTTGCCGTTGCAGGTAGCCGAAATCTCTACTGAAATATAATCTACTATCCAGTTTACAGGATATCCAGGAATAAAATCAGCGAGCAGCCTGGCGTTATTCAGTTTTTCTTTTTTAACAGGACGCGAATAGCGGGAGTAAGCCGGATAAACCTGGTACCTCAGATCCACATCATCACTGGTAGCCGCTGTTTCTTCATTTCCGTACCATTTTTTATTTCCGTCTTCCGCAAAAGCAATAAGACCTATAAAGAATGCTGTCACTGATGTAAAGATGAATTTTTTCATATGCTTGTACATTGATTTAATACAGCAAATATAATCCACGTATTGAATGGTTCCTGTTACCCGGTAGTTATTGAGTTGTTATTGACTTGTTATTGCAATATATAGTCGCTTGAAAAGGTCTAATTTTGAGATCTCAAATGAAACTGAACAGGACAAAATTATTTATTGCCATTTCTTCGATCGCACTGGTAATTGTGCTCATCATCCAGGTGAGCTGGATTTTACGGACTGCGAAAATCAAAGAAGCATTGTTCAACGAAAAAGCCAACATGGTTCTTTCAAGAACAACGGAAGCTATTCGCTCGGACACCGAAACCTGCAAAAAGATCGGGGATTGTGTGGAAATGAACAGTGCCACAGAATCACCTGCGAAACTGGGCCAAAGTGAAATCCATAAAATTGATTCGCTGTTTACCTATTACATGAAATTTTACAACATTCATATTGATTATTCTTTTGAAGTAATCAAGCCGGGTAAAAGTAAAATTGATTTCACCAATTATATTTATAATAAACCTTTGGAAGAGGTGGCAGGTAAAGATGAAGTAGAATTGAAGCTGATCTTCCCCGATAAAAGGCAGTATATCATGGCAGAGATGGGAACCTTGTTCATCACTTCTGTCATCCTCATACTTGTTGTGATGGTTCTGTTCTGGCGCACTGTCCTGTCGCTCATGAAGGAGAAAAAAATATCGGAACACACGACTGACTTTTTAAATAACATGACCCATGAATTTAAAACACCTTTGACGAACATTGCTTTAGCAGGTAAGATGATCAATAAGGATTCAGCAGTGAATGAAGAGAAAATAAAATATTACTCGGGAATTATTCTCGATGAAAACGAAAAGTTGAGATTGCAGGTGGAGCAGGTGCTGAGCATGACTGCACTTGAGCGGGGTGAAATTCCTTTGCGAAAGGAGGAAGTAGATGTCCACAGGCTCATTCATGATTCTGTAAAATATATCGCCATACAGATTGAAAACAAGCAGGGGAGTATTAAATTGAACCTGGATGCTCATGAGCACGTGATCATGGGGGATAAATCGCATCTTACAAATGCATTGTGTAACCTGGTTGATAATGCTATCAAATATTCTAAAACCAAACCTGAACTATCTATACAAACATTCAACAGTGGCCAGGATTTAATTATCGTCATTTCTGATAAAGGTATCGGTATAGAAAAAGAATATCATAAGAAAGTGTTCGATAAGTTTTTCAGGGTCCCGACCGGCGATGTGCATGATGTGAAAGGTTTTGGTCTCGGTTTAGCGTACATAAAAAAAATTGTTGAGCTGCACGAAGGAAGCATTGAGCTGCAGAGTGAAAAAGATAAAGGAACAACATTCACAATCAGAATTCCCCATGTCTAAAGAAAGACTTAAAATATTGCTGGCAGAGGATGATCTTAACCTGGGAATCCTGTTGGTTGATTACCTGGAAACAGAAGGTTATGATGTGAAGCTTTATAAGGACGGTGAGCTGGCATTGAAAGCATTTAAGAAGGACCAGTTTGATGTATGCCTGCTCGATGTGATGATGCCCCAGGTAGACGGTTTTTCAGTTGCAAAAAAGATCAGGATAAAAGATAAGAAAGTCCCCATCATTTTTATTACTGCAAAAAGCTTAAAGGAAGATAAGTTAAAAGGCTACAGCCTGGATGCCGACGACTATATCACAAAGCCATTTGATGAAGAGGAATTGCTTTGGAAAATAAAAGCTGTTGTCCGCAGGATTCCGGGAAATAAAAGTGACAGTAAGCCTCAGCTTATTTCAATAGGAAAATATCTGTTTGATTTCAGCAATCAATCCTTAACGATTGATGGTAAAATAAAACGAATCACCGAAAAGGAAAGCAACATCCTTAACTACTTGTCTGATCATAGAAATCACCTGGTAAAAAGAGAAGAGCTGCTAAAGGATCTTTGGGGAGAGAACGATTATTTTTTCGGCAGAAGCCTGGATGTATTCATCACTAAAATCCGGAAGTACCTGAGAGAGGATCCGGACATAAATATTGAAAATGTTTTTGGAGTGGGATTTATTTTTAATGTTCCTTAAGGGAATCATGAATTGAGTTTTTTTACACGATGATTTTCTTTGTTTTATTTAAATGATTTTTATAGAGATCGATTTTTAAGCTCTTTCATTGTTTTAACAGCAGTGTGGCATAATTTCTTATTCTGACAACGGTAGAAAGAGCCGCGATGGATATTGAAAAAAATCCAAAAAAAGAAAAACCGGTAAGCAAGGTTTCTGCTGAAAAAAAAGCGGACAGGCAAAAGATCTGGGCGGGCAGTTCCAGCATCCTGGGAATTATTTTTATTGCCGTCTATTTCCTGTTAAAGCTTCAGGTGTTTGAGGTATTTGGCAGGTACAGGCTGATGCTGGAAAAATTCTCACTGGCAGCTTTTATCGCGATGGCCATCCTGGCGGCGATGAAGGTGGCGGAATTTTTCATTCACAAAAAATCGCATACCGAATACAGGCGATACAACCTGATTCGTGTTGAACGCCTGGTTGGTATCCTGTTGATCTGTTTCGTGGTGATTACCTTTTTGTTTGCTAACTGGTACACGGCAGCCGTTTCACTAGGCCTGATTTCTCTTATCCTTGGCTTCGCTTTGCAAACGCCGATATCATCACTGATCAGTTGGTTCTATATTATCATTCGCAATCCTTACCGCATTGGTGACCGGATACAGGTGAATGATTTCAAAGGCGACGTGGTGGAAATAAATTATCTTGACACTACATTGTGGGAATTTGGCGGTGATTACCTGACGAATGATCTGCCCAGCGGAAGGCTGATTCGTTTTCCAAACAGTCTCATATTTCAAGCACCAGTTTTTAATTATTCATGGCAGAAATTTCCATTCATCTGGAATGAAATTCCTTTTCACGTGGCGTATGAAAGTGATTTGAATTTTGTTGAGGAAACCATTCGTAAGATTGCTACCGATGAGCTGGGCGAAGAATCCGCCGACATCATCCGTGAATTTAAAGAGCTCGCAGCTAAAACTGCTGTAGATCAGAAACAGGTCAAGGAATATCCATACATCAATTTCCGCATCAGCTCAAATACATGGGTGGAAGTGCTTGTGACGTACCTGGTTCATCCGAAAAAATCAGGAACAACCCGGACAAATCTCATCAAAAAAATTCTGAAGACATTAAATGAACAACCTGATAGGGTTTTGTTTCCTAAGAGCAATGCGAGGTAATTATGAGCCTGGAAATTTGTTATTCAGGATTATCGTTACCTCGCAAAAACATTGATTATTTCAAAAATGATCATCGCTAAAATTGCCGTTACAGGAATTGTAAGGATCCAGGCCCAGATCAGCTCTACGGTGACTCCCCAGCGAACTGCACTCACACGGTTCGACACTCCGACGCCGATGATCGCTCCTGTGATGGTATGAGTGGTGCTTACAGGAATGCCTAAAGCTCCCGTTGAAAAAAGTGTAATGGCGCCGGCGGTTTCCGCGGAAAATCCTTCAAAAGGAGTAAGCTTGGTAATACGTTGTCCCATGGTTTTTACAATTTTCCATCCGCCGAAAATAGTTCCTAAGGCAATGGCCGAATAGCAGGTCAACGGAACCCACCCGGGAAGATGTTTCATGTCCGGGATCGCATTGGAAGCAATCAGAGCGGCACCGATAATGCCCATTACTTTCTGTGCATCGTTACCTCCGTGACCAAGACTGTATGCCGCCGCGGAGAACAGCTGCATGCGGCGAAATACTTTGTCTACCTTGTATGGAGAGGATCGCTTGCAGAGGAATAAGGTGAGTATGGAAATCAGGTAAGAAATGGTCATACCGATAACCGGTGCAAGCACAATAAAAAATAACGGAGGCAGAACCTTTTCCAGGCGTACAACATCCCATCCGGCAAATGCAATAGCTGCGCCGACAAAACCGCCAATCAGTGTATGTGAAGAGCTGGATGGAATACCATACCACCATGTAATAAGGTTCCAGATGATGGCGGCGATAAGACCTGAGAGTACAACAATAAGATTGATTCCTTCAGGTTTCACGGATTTAGAAACCGTATCTGCAACATGGAGTTCAAACAACCAGTAGGCAATAAAATTAAAGGTAGCCGCCCAGATCACGGCGCTTAACGGCGAAAGCACCTTCGTGGAAACAACTGTTGCAATGGAATTGGCGGCATCATGAAATCCATTGATAAAATCAAAAATAATTGCGAGGATAATTACAACGTATAGTAATTCCATAAGATGGTTTTGATTGTACCGGGACTCAGGCTTGTTTGATCATGACAGATTCAATCACGTTAGCGGCGTCTTCACATTTGTCGGTGGCTGTTTCAAGCGCTGAAAGAACTTCCTTGATCTTGATAATCTCAATGGCGTTTTTCTCGTCTTCAAACAGCCTGGCAACGGCATTGTCAAATACATCGTCAGCATGGTTTTCAATGCTGTTGATGCGCACCAGCGCTTCCCTGATTTTTACCATGTTCCTCATGCTTCGCAATCCATTGATAGCAGTATTCAATTCTTCCGAACACTGTACAATTAATTCGGAAAGTTTGATCATGGAAGGATGAATGGGATCTATTTTATAAAGTTCGATTCGTTTGGCTGATCCATGAATATAGTCCAGCACATCATCAAGAACGGAAGCAAGCTTTTGAATGTCTTCACGATCGAAAGGAGTGATAAATGTTGTAGCTACTTCCTGGAAAATCTGGTGCGTGATTTCATCACCTACGTGTTCAAGCTTTTCTATTTCCCGGATATAGGACCTGCGCTTTTCCAGCGAATTCGTCGTAAGTGCTTCGTACAAGACTTTTGAAATAGCAACCAGGTTAGCAGAGGCCTGTTCAAACAGCGGATGAAATTTGCGGTCCTTCGGAACAAAATACTGGAAGATGGAATTGGCAGACATATAAGGAATGTAAATTAATTGTTAAGGCGGGCAAAGTAAGTAAAATAAAGCCGTGTATAAATTTGATGTTGAAAACTTCGCAACGTGATGGATTCCACTATTTTTGATCCGTGGGAAACTCTCTTCAAAGGATTGCTGTCTTCGCTTCCGGTTCAGGCACCAATGCTGAAAACATCACCAGGTATTTTTCAGGATCTGTCAAGGCAAGGGTGGAGGTTATCTTCTGTAACAACCCGTCGGCGGGAGTTATTGGCCGGGCTCAAAGCCTTCATACACCATGCATCATTTTTAACCGGGCGGATTTTTTTGAGACCGGTAAAGTATTGGAGCAACTTCGGGAAAAAAGCATCGATCTTATCGTCCTGGCCGGGTTTTTATGGTTGATTCCCCCGGCAATCATTGCAGCGTACGAAAATAAAATCATCAACATTCATCCTGCCTTGCTCCCTTCATTCGGAGGTAAGGGGTTTTATGGAACGAAAGTGCACAAAGCTGTGATTGACTCCAAAGCACTTATGTCAGGTATTACCGTTCATTACGTAAATGAAAAATTTGATGAGGGAGAAATAATTTTCCAGGCTGCATGTTACATTCAGAAGGATGATACCGATCAAACCCTGGCAAAAAAAATCCATGACCTTGAGTACAGGTATTACCCGGTCGTGATCGAAAAAATTCTAACGCAATCATAATTGCCGGTGAAACAAATTCTCAGAAGACCTTTCTTTTTTCCCGTGTTGTTTTTTGGATTATCAGTCTTCCTGGTTTTGATTGCATGGACGATCCGGTTCCGCGCCGAATCAGGGAAGGCGAATGCAATAAGCCGCGCTGAAAAAAATCTGCAGCGGCTTGAAAATAAAATGACAGCGTCATTGCAGGAAATTTCGGCGCTCACGACCGATTCTGCTTTTCATGACTATTTCATTCACAAAGGATTTCAGAAATCCGGGTTCAGCTTTTTTTATTTTGAAGACAATAAAATAACCAGGTGGTCTGACAATGAAACCCAGGTAAATAACCGTGCAGTAGATACGTGCAAAAGCCATACGCTGATTCACCTTAACAATGGCTGGTACGAGATATTTATGAAAGAAGAAGACGGTAAAAAAATTATCGGGCTGATTTTAATCAGGAAGGAATATGCCTATGAAAATCAATACCTCGTCAATTCCTTTAACCCGCTATTGAACCTGCCGGAAAATGTTGCGCTCACAACCACCAACGATCCCAATAGTTCCATTGTTCATTCTGCAAACGGAACTTCCCTCTTTGAATTAAGATGGACTAATTCCACGCTGGAATCATCAAATGCTGGTATAAAAATATACCTGTTTATGCTGGCGCTCATATTCATTTTGATCGCATCCTTTTTAACAGCGAAAACAATTTCTAAAACCTCTCCGCTCATTTCCGGGGCCATCATGGTTCTGTTGGTCGCAGCCCGGATTGCAATGATTCATTTCCAGGTTCCTTATGAATTTTATGCTTCTGAATTTTTTAGTCCGCAACTATATGCCAGCTCATTCTATTTCAATTCACCGGGAGACCTTTTCATCAATTCGCTGATTATCCTTTGTGTGGCCGGTATATTTTATGTTTCATTTTCCGGAAAAGCTGTTCGCCGGCAATCTTTGACGGGCAGCATGTTGGTGAAAACAGGCGTCCTGGTACTTATTTTTTTCATCTTCATACCTCTTAATTCGCTGATCAGCGGACTCATCCTGAATTCAAAAATTTCTTTTGATGTATCGGCTGTTTTCGAATTGAATGAGTACAGCGTGCTCAGCTTTTTTGTGATGGCCGTTTTACTTTCTTCCTATTTTCTCTTTACGTTTTCGTTGTTAAGAATATTTTTTCATGAAGGAGCACGGAATTTTTTTTCAAAATGGTTGTTATTTCCCGCAGCCATCATCCTGGCAATCTGTTTTTTGTTCGTTTCGAAAGAACGATTCCAGGGTGAATGGCTCCTGTTGATTTTATTTTCCGCAAGCCTTGTTTGTACAGGCATGCTGAATATCAATAAAAAAATACGTTCAAATTTTTTAATGTACATCACGCTCTTTTTCTCAATTTATTCTTCCGTTGTGATCCGGAACCTGAACGATGATAAAGAAAAGGAGAACAGGAAATTACTTGCGCAGAAAATTGAAACGGGAAAAGACCAGGTCGCTGAATACCTGTTTGAGGATGTGAGACAGAAAATCAACAACGATGCTGTACTGGTTCGGTACCTGAAGGATTCCCTCCACGTGCAGGAACAGATCAGCAGGCGGCTGATGCAAATATATTTTACGGGCTATTGGAGAAAATACGATATCACCGTTTATTGTTTTGATCAAAACGGTTTGTCCTTCGACTCGTTGCGCGCAAATCTTTCCGCAGATTCTTTGCTGCGTGGAATTAAAGAAGTGAAAGGAGACGATCCTCAGCTTTATTATATCAGCAAGGAATCAGAACCGCAGCAATACGTTGCGCACATGCCGGTTTATTCGGGTAATTACCTGGCAGGCAGTATTGTGGTTGTGTTCGTTCCAAAACTATTTCAGTCAGGATCCGGAGGATTCCAGGAATTATTTGTCGGCAGCAAGGTGGCCTTTAACAAAGAGCTGAATAAATATTCTGTGGCCAGGTACCAGAATGATTCTCTTTTTAGCCAGAGCGGGAAGTTTGCTTATTATTTTTCTTTGAAACCGTTTCGGCCGTCCGCACAGGAATATTCGTTTATCAACATGGACGACTACAATCACCTGGTCTTCCGCATCAATCCATCTTCTTATATCATTGTGAGCAGGAACAAGGAAAATGTCCTGATATTCTTTACACTTTTCTCCTACCTCTTCAGCTTTTTCAGCGTGCTGCTGTTTTTATTTTATGTCCTTGTCCGGGTGCTGAACAGGGAAGCTACGCACCATCTCAGCCTTACCAGGAGAATCCAGGTTTCTGTAATGCTGCTTGTCATTTTATCATTTGTCATAATCGGCGCAAGTACGATGTATTACATCACGCATAAATACGACAACGATAAAGATGAGAGCATCAGTGAAAAGATAAATCCGTTATTGCCGGTCATTGAAAGAGAACTGGGAGATAATGCTGCGTTAACCGGGCGGTTGAATGATGATATTCGGGTTACCTTCATAAGGCTTTCGGGCTCCAGGGATGCGCAGTTTAATTTATTCACTGCCGATGGCGATCTTTTTTATTCATCGCAGCCGAAAATATTTGAGCGCGGAATTATTTCTGAAAAAATGAACCCCGAAGCTCTTTTTGAAATCAGTGAAGGTGGCAAGACACAATTTGTACACGAGGAAAGTATTGGAAAGCTGACCTATACAGCAGCCTATGAACCATTTCGGAATAAACAGGGAAAAGTATTGGGTTACCTGCATCTTCCCTATTTCGAAAAGCAAAATGAATTGAATAAGGAAATTTCCGGTTTCCTTTCTTCACTCATCAATATCTACATCCTGTTGCTTGCGCTTGCTGTGATCGTGACGTTGTTTATTTCATCACGCATTACTCAACCATTGCTTTTGATCCAGGATAAATTAAGCAGCATCAGGCTTGGAAGGAAAAATGAATGGATTGAGTACCGTCAAAAGGATGAAATCGGAGAGTTGGTTAATGAATACAACAGGATGGTTGATGAACTTTCTGTCAGCGCCGATAAGCTTGCCCGCAGCGAACGCGAGAGTGCATGGCGTGAGATGGCCAAACAGGTGGCACATGAAATTAAAAATCCATTGACTCCTATGAAGCTTTCTGTTCAGCATTTGCAAAAAGCATGGGAAGAAAAAAGTCCGCAACTCGACGAAATTTTTAAACGCATTGCGGGAACATTGATAGAACAGATTGATGCGCTTTCAAAGATTGCCACGGAGTTTTCAACTTTTGCACAAATGCCGCCACCGAAAAAGGAACAGGTGGATTTGAATGCAATTCTTAAATCAACGATTGATCTTTTCAAAGAACTTCCAGGCATTTCAATTCTTTTTGATGGAGATAAAACCGAGAAATTAGTCGTTGCAGACAAAGATCAGCTCATCCGTCTTTTTTCAAACCTGTTAAAAAATGCATCACAAGCAATTGCAACGGGACGACAGGGAGTCATAAATGTTTCTGTTTCTTCTTCAGAAGATAATTTCGTGATTTCAATAAAGGATAATGGCGCCGGAATTCCCTTGCAACAGCAGCGGAAAATTTTTACACCGAGCTTTACAACGAAATCAGGAGGAATGGGTCTGGGTTTATCGATAGCTAAAAGCATTGTCGAAAGCTCAGGCGGAACCATCAGGTTTGAAACGGAGGAAGGAATGGGTACAACGTTCTTTATTTCTCTACCCAGGCTTCGAGGCAAAATAGTTTAATTATCAAATTACTGATTTGCAGTTCCATTAATCAAATATGAGTATTAAAATATTTTATTTTTGATTATCATTTACATAAACATTCCCGGCATATAGCATTTTTTTTGGTTAAGAATTCATTTTGAATGATATAAATTTTTCCACTCCAATGATCACATTTTCAGCCAGATAAATATTCGTTAAATTCATTTAACAGCCTGTCCTGCCCCGCCCGATTTTCTATCTTTGCTATATCAGTTAACATTTGAGAATTGAATATGATCAATGAGTAAAATGATCAAACATTAAAACTTTTTTGAATCAATATTCAGTTTACAAAATAGCATCACCAGTTTTATGAATCGTCCGGTCAGAGTATTAATTGCAAAAGTTGGATTGGATGGACATGATCGCGGAGCAAAAGTGATTGCATCTTTTCTGCGTGATGCAGGAATGGAAGTGATCTACACCGGCTTACGACAAACACCTGAAATGGTAGTTAACTCTGCATTGCAGGAAGATGTGGATGTGATCGGTGTTAGTATTCTATCAGGTGCGCACATGACCGTATTTCCGAAAATAATGGACTTGATGAAATCGAAAAAAATGGATGATGTGCTGATTACAGGCGGAGGAATAATCCCGGACGATGACATGAAAAAGTTAAATCAACTTGGCGTCGGTCAGCTTTTTCCTCCCGGAACGGATACAAAGATGATCGTGAATTACATTGAGGAGGAAGTAAAAAACAGGAGAAAATTTTAACATCAAGATACCACGGCGATGATGACCTACCACAACATACTTATTTCTGTTCACAATGAAATTCTGACCATTACCATCAATCGTCCGGATAAATTAAATGCGTTGAATAAGAAAACGATTGAAGAAATCGGGAATGCAGTCAAAAATGCAGAAGCCGATTCATCAATTGCAGGCATCATTATTACAGGCGCCGGACCAAAAGCATTCGTTGCAGGAGCTGATATTTCAGAATTCGTGAATTACAATGCGAAAGAAGGAAAGGAATTAAGCGCAGCGGGACATAAAATTTTCAATTCCATTGAAACCTGTGAAAAACCGGTGATTGCCGCCGTAAATGGTTTTGCATTAGGCGGAGGCTGCGAACTGGCAATGAGCTGTCATATAAGAGTAGCAAGTGATAATGCAAAATTCGGTCAGCCGGAAGTGAACCTTGGAGTGATTCCGGGTTATGGAGGAACTCAACGGCTCATCCATCTTATTGGAAAAGGAAAAGCGCTGGAATACCTGATGACGACAGATATGATAAACGCTCAGCAGGCATTGGAGTTTGGGTTGGTCAATCATGTCACAACCCAGGATCAGCTCATCCCCAAATGCGAAGAAATAATAGAAAAAATAAAAAAGAAGTCACCGAATGCAATTGCCGGAGTGATCAGGTGCGTGAATGCAAACTTTACAGATGGGGTCGACGGTTTCCAGGCAGAAATTGATGAGTTCGGCAAATGTTTTAACAGCGGAGATTTCAAAGAAGGAACAACAGCGTTTTTAGAAAAAAGAAGCGCCGTGTTTAACCGGGGAAAGAAAATAAACCAGGATTAATGGTGAAGTAAAATAGAGTAAAAAAGTTTAAGTATTTACATTTAATAGAGTAAGAGGAGAAAAGTACAAATGAGAATTGCGAAGAATTTCAGTAAACATGTTTTTTGCCTGGAAGGAGATTGGGAACAGGACCTGAGAAATAAATCAAGTATTACCGCGGCGCTGGATTTTTTACAAGCCAATTGCGGAATCAATTACATTCATAAAAACTGCGGCACAAAAGAAAACCTCATGTATTATCTTTCATTGTGGAAGAACAGGAGGTACAAGGAATATTCAATTTGCTACCTGGCTTTTCACGGTAAACCGGAAAGAATACAAATAGGAAATGAATATCTTGACCTGGTCGAGCTTGCAGAGATTTTGAACGGCTCCTGTGTGAATAAGATCATTCACTTTGGAAGCTGTAATACGCTTGATACCGATTCCAAAAGCATACGTACATTTTTAGAGACTACACATGCTCTGTGTGTGTGTGGTTTTAAAACAGATATTGATTTTGTTGAAAGCTCTGTCTTCGACATGCTCCTGCTCCAGAAGTTCCAGGAGTATAAAGATATGAGCGCCGTTGAACGTGACCTGAAAAAAAATTACCGTAAGCTTATTAACAAGCTTGACTTCCGTTTGATGTATAATTAATTGAATAGTGAAGATTTAATATTGAATATTCAGGAAACCAAAACTGTCTCTCAGGCAATATTCAATTTTCAATATTCAATGATGAAATCAGTTCGCATCAAAGTACACGGCCTCGTCCAGGGTGTTTTTTTTCGAAAGCATACACGCGACAAAGCAAACGATCTGGGAATAAATGGATTTGTTCGAAACGCCATGGATGGAACTGTTGAAATCGAAGCCGAAGCTGATCCTGAATCCCTTGATGCTTTTATAAAGTGGTGTCATCACGGACCTGGAAGGGCTGTTGTTAACAAAGTAGAAGTTGTTGAATCATCATTGAAAAATTTTACTTCTTTTGAAATCAAAAGGTGAAGTGATTGCGGATAGTTTCAGGTTCTGCATCATGGAACTCATTTGACGAAATTTCAGTTCCTACTTGAGCGCAATTAAAAAGCTTGCAGGCCAGACTGCAACATATGGGTTAAGCAGCATCCTGGGAAGGTTGCTTAATTATTTGCTTGTTCCTTTATACACCCGCGTGTTTCATGCCGGCGAATATGGTGTCGTTACGGAGTTGTACTCGATAGTGTCTTTTCTGAATATTGTATTCACCTACGGAATGGAAACGGGATACTTCCGCTTTTTTCAAAGTGAAAACGGGAATAAGAAAGTGTATTCAACCACGTTGATTTCTATCCTCACAAGCTCCTGCCTGCTGGCACTTTTTATTATTGTCTTCTCTTCTTCCATTGCAGAATGGATGAATACATCAGAACATTCCACGGGAATGCTGCCATGGTATATATCCATGTTTGCCATTACACTTGCCTGTGATGCGATTGCAGCCATTCCGTTTGCCAGGCTGCGGCAGGAAAACAAAGCAAAAAGATTTGTATTCATTAAACTCTTATGGATATTCGTCAACATCGGGCTGAACGTATTTTTTTTACTTGTGTGTCCGAAACTGGTAAACGGCCAATGGCATGATGTGATCAGTAAAGTGTACGATCCATCCATTGGAATCGGTTATGTTTTTATTTCGAATACAGTAGCGAGCGTGATTACACTTTTGTTGCTTTTCCCGGAAATCTTTTCAATCAGGTATGAGTTTGATCCAGCACTCTGGAAAATGATGCTGATCTATTCTCTTCCTTTGATGATAGCCGGTTTTGCAGGCATGATCAATGAAACATTCGACCGGATTTTATTGCCTCGCCTGGTCGCGGATAAATCCACAGGCTTGATACAAAACGGAATATACGGCGCCTGTTACAAGCTATCCATCCTGATGGCTTTGTTTACACAAACATTCCGTTATGCAGCAGAACCTTTCTTTTTCTCCCAGGCCTCAAAGGAAAATGCAAAGGAAGTGTATGCGAAGGTGATGCATTATTACGTGCTTACATGTGCCTTTATTTTCCTTGCCATCATGATGTATATCGATGTGGTGAAGCTTCTGATCGGTCACGAATACCGATCGGGAATTAAAATTGTTCCTATTCTTCTGATGGCTAACCTTTGTATCGGAGTCTATTACAACCTTTCCATATGGTACAGGCTGACCGGCCAGACAAAATGGGGCGCATGGATTGCCATTGCCGGGGCATCACTCACCATTCTTTTCAACTTTTTGTTAATTCCGCGTCTTGGTTACATGGGTGCGGCATGGACAACTCTTATTTGCTATGCAGCCATGATGGTTATATCCTATGTAAGTGGTCAGAAATATTACCCGGTGAATTATAACCTTCAATCATTCTTCGTTTATATTTCTGCATCGTTGGTTCTCTATTTTCTAAGCGAATACATCAGGTCAGATTTCCGGGTGTCCGAAAAAATAATGTTTGCAATAAATTCAGTCTTGCTTGTCGCATTTGTTTGCATTGCATTCCTGTACGAGAGGCGCAAAAATCCTTACCTTCGCATACCATTTTTTAAAGGAGAAAAAGAGATTTGATAATTAGCTGATTGGATGGTGCGTAAATGAAAAAAATATGGTTTTCAAGGCATTATCAAATCGACACATGATCAAATCATCAAATTAAAACAAGATGAAAGTTCGAATCATAAATAAATCCAATCATCCGTTGCCTGCTTATGAAACATCCCATTCTGCAGGGATGGATTTGCGTGCAAGCCTTGATCAGCCTGTACTTTTAAAACCGCTGCAGCGGGCAATTATTCCTACCGGTTTATTTATCGAATTGCCGGAAGGACATGAAGCACAGGTTCGTCCGCGCAGCGGGCTGGCTGCAAAAAAAGGTATTACAGTGCTGAATTCACCGGGAACTGTAGATGCAGATTACCGCGGGGAAATAAAGGTCATTCTCATCAATTTATCCAATGAAGATTTTGTAATTGAAAATGGAGAGCGCATTGCACAAATGGTTGTGGCTGCGCATGAACGCGTCGAATGGACCGGTGCAGATATGTTGCTGGAAACAGAACGTGGCGCCGGCGGATTTGGTTCGACAGGAGTGAAATGAATTAGCTGATGTGATGATTTGCTGATGTGATACGCATCACATTATCACATTATCTCATCATCAAATAGGAAAATATGAAGATAATAGTCCCCATGGCCGGAGCGGGCAAAAGAATGCGGCCGCATACGTTGACAGTTCCAAAGCCTTTGATTCCCGTGGCTGGAAAACCGATCGTTCAGTGGTTGGTAGAAGATATCATTAAAGTTTGCAAAGAAAAGGTAACTGATATCGCTTTTGTCATTGGCGATTTTGGAGAAGCAGCGGAGAAAAATTTATTGAAGATTGCCGAAAGCCTGGGTGCGAAAGGCAGTATCTATTACCAGGACGAGCCGCTTGGAACAGCCCATGCAATATTGTGTGCGAAGGATGCGTTGAAAGGTAAAATTATTGTGGCCTTTGCCGATACCTTGTTCCGGGCAGATTTTACGATGGATGAAGAAAAAGATGGAATCATATGGGTGAATAAAATTAACGACCCGCGCATGTTTGGAGTCGTGAAAGTAAATTCAGAAAACATCATCACCGATTTTGTTGAAAAGCCCCAAACCTTCGTTTCGGATCTTGCAATTATCGGGATCTATTATTTCAAAGACGGAGAATACCTGCGGAATGAAATGCAGTTTCTTATTGATAATAACCTGAAAGAGAAAGGTGAATTTCAATTGACGAATGCCTTGGAGAATATGAAACTGAAAGGAACAAAATTTGTTCCCGGCAAAGTGACGGAATGGCTCGATTGCGGAAATAAGAATGCAACAGTTTATACCAACAAACGTGTGCTTGAAATTCATAAGAATGAAAAAATGATTTCAGCGAATGTTAAGAACGAGAATTCAGTGATTATATCCCCTTCTTTCATCGGTGAAAATGTGCAGCTAAAAAATTCTGTAGTAGGCCCGTATGTTTCCATCGGCGCAAATTCCAGCATCGAAAACTCAGTGATTACGAACAGTATCATCCAAACGAACGCGGTTATTGCCCATGCTGCAATTGATAATTCGATGATCGGAAACTTTGCAGAAGTTAAAAAGTCAGCGGAGGAATTAAGCCTCGGTGATTATTCTACCCATTCATAAATGATACCAATGAAATTCAAATTTCCGGTAATAATAAGTTGTTTCTTATTACTGATTGCCTGTAAAAGCTCTCCACCGGTTAGTAACAGACTATCGGCATCCGGTAAGCCGATGACAGACATTGAAAAAGCAGAGGTGCTGAACCTGTTTTACAATGCCAATAAAGAAAAGATTCTTGGCAACCTGAACAATTCCGCCGAGCTTTTTTCTGAAGTCATACGGAAAGATGCAGGCAACCACGCTGCGATGTACGAATTGGCGAACATCTATTCAGAACAGAAAAAATACAGCGATGCGCTTTTTTTTATCAAGAGCGCGTACAAGCTCGATTCAAAGAATTTGTGGTATGCTTTGTCATTGTCCGAAATTTATGAAAAGAATAAAAAATTTAATGAAGCTGCCCAGGTACTTGAGCAGCTTGTAAAAGATTACCCTGATCGTGTTGATTTCTATTTCGAATGGGCAACGGCGTTCATTCTCGCCGACAAGCCTGCAGAAGCAATCAGGGTATATGATAAGCTCGAAGAGAAGATCGGTGTCACGAGGGATGTCACCGTTCAGAAATCAAGACTGTATCAGCGAACGGGTAAAAATGACAAGGCAATTGTTGAATTGCAAAAGCTCATTGCCCAGGATCCGAAAGATGCACAGGCATACGGAATGCTTGCTGAAGTCTACCAGAACATGGGTGAAAAACAAAAAGCGCTGGATACTTTTAACAAGGTGCTTGAAGTGGATCCCAACAATCCGTTTATTCATTTATCACTGGCCGACTTCTATCGTTCAAATGGTGATAAGGATAAATCATTACAGGAGCTGAAGCTTGCATTTGCCAACAAGGAGCTGGATGTGGAAACCAAGATCAACATCATCAACTCCTATTTTTCATTGCTGGAACTGCATCCTGAATTAAAAGACCAGGCTATGGAATTGTGCCGGCTGTTAATGGATGCGCATCCGGATGAAGCCCGTGCGCATGCAATATACGGTGAATTCCTGCTGGTCGATTCTTCCTACACCAAAGCCCGCGATGAGTACCGGGAAGCAAAAAGATTAGGAGCAAACGAATTTGCCGTTGTTGAACGGATACTAAGGCTCGACCTCTTTCTGCAAAGCTGGGATACATTGATTGCAGAAACCGAAGATGCGCTCACAACATTTCCTGATCATTCACTCGTGTATTATTTTAATGCCGTGGCAAATATTCAAAAGAAAAAATACGCTGAAGCTTTGCAATCATTGAACGCGGGAGTAAAATTGATTGTGGATGATAAGAAGCTGGAAGCGGATTTCTATTCAATGATGGGAGAATGTTATAACGAGATAAAAGATTTTGCAAAGTCAGATGAGAGCTATGAAAAAGCGATCGAGAAGGATCCCAGGGCACAAACTACATTAAACAACTATGCATATTATTTGTCTTTACGTGGAGAAAAGCTGGAAAAGGCGGAAGCCATGTCAAAACTCTCCATGGAAATAACTCCGAATTCTTCAACGTTTGAAGACACGTATGGTTGGATCCTGTTCAAACAGGGAAAGTACAGCGATGCGAAAGCCTGGATTGAAAAAGCGCTGGAGCATGAAAAAACTGACAGCAGTGCTGCCGTGCTTGAACATTACGGAGATATACTTTACAAAACAGGAGAAACCCAGAAAGCCCTGGAGTTCTGGCAGAAAGCAAAACACGCAGGGGAGGGTGCATCGGAATTCCTGGATCAGAAAATCCTGGAAAAAAAATTGCCCAACTAAATAAAGAATGAATCGTTCAAACTTTTTTTTTCTGCGGGCAGTAGTCTTCTTTTTGTTTTCTCTTTTTATTTTTTCTTCCTGTAAAACATCAAAAAAAGTTGTGGTTGCTGCGCCCCTGAAGCTGAGAGGCGCTGATGTGATTGAAATTTTTGATTCCGTCATGCTTCATGAATTTTCATTCAGCTGGCTGACGCTGAAAGCCTCGGTTGAATACACCAACAGGAATGAATCTCAATCGTTTGATGTGAATGTGAGGATGCGTAAGGACAGCGCTATCTGGCTCTCCATTACACCCTTGCTCGGCATAGAAGCAGTGCGGGTATTGGTCACGCACGATACCATGCAGATTCTTGACCGTGTTCATAAAACATACGCGGTTCATCATTTTGATTACCTGGACAGCCTTCTGCAGACGAACATAAATTTTGAAATCATACAGGCTGTCATGGTTGGAAATTATTTTCCGTATTTGAAAAATGAAAAACTCAAATCCGTGTATGATGAAGATTCTACTACCATTTTAAGCACCCTGAATAAACGAAAGCTTCGCAGGGCCATGGAAGATAAGGATCCGAACAAGCCGGTTGTCCAGGACTTCTGGATCAATTCAGAGTACCGGATTGCGAAATCCAGGATGCAGGATGACAAGCTGGAACGCTCACTGGAAGCGACTTACAGCGACTTTACTTTGGCCGGTACAAAATTAATTCCCAATAAAATATATGTAACTGTCAGCTCAGCTGATTCTTCAAAAATTACGGTAGAGTATGAAAAAATTACCGTCGATGAGCCTGTCAGCATTCCTTTCAGCATACCTGAAAAGTATGATCGTAAATAGATTCCTGATAGCGAATCAATACGAATATACCGGTACAGGCTCTAAAATGTTTTGATGTTTATAAGATTAGAACTTTTAGAGTGTTGAAAACGTAATTATTCTGAATTTTACAGGCTCCGATGAACTTCTTCCCATTGCGTTTCAAAAAAATGAATAGCTGGTCGTACAGGTCCTTTGTCCTTTCTCTATTGCTGTTCCTGGCAGTACCTGTTTTTTCCCAGACAAAGAAAGAACTGGAGAAGAAAAAGGAACGGCTCCGGAAGGACATTGAATACACCAACCAGCTGCTGAGCCAGGCAAAAAAAAATAAAACGATTTCATTGAATCAGCTGATTACACTGAACAAAAAGATTGCCTACCGTAATGAACTGATCAATACCATCAACGATGAAATAAACAGGGTTGACCACTCAATTGTCGGAACGAATAAAAATATCGATTCACTGGAAAACCGCATGGTGAATCTCAAAAAACAATATGCGCGCATGCTTTATTTTGCATATAAAAACCAGACTTCGTATTCACGTCTGTCATTTATTTTTTCGGCAAAAGATTTCAACCAGGCTTATAAGCGACTGAAGTACCTGCAGCAGCTTAGCGCATACCGTGTTCAGCAACGCGATCTCATTCGACAGACACAGGATTCTCTTTCTGCGCGTAAACGGGAATTGCAGGGAGTAAAGACGGACAAGACACACCTGCTGACATCCCAGGAAAAAGAGAAAAAAAATCTTGACCAGGAAAAGAAAGAACAGGTTACCGTATTGAATAACATTACGTCGAGGGAAAAAAAGCTCCGCGCTGAATTACAGGAAAAGCAGAAACAGGAGGAAAAGCTGAACCGTGCGATTGAAGATATTATACGCAAGGAAATAGAGGCAGCGAAGCTTGCTGCAAAAAGAAGGGCCAACTCAAAGGTAACTGCTAATGCAAGCAAAAAAACAGAACCGATCACCTCTTCTTCTGCGCTTACATTTACTCCGGAGGCGCTCAAACTGAGCAACGATTTCGAAAGTAACAAAGGACGGCTTCCATGGCCGGTTGACCAGGGCTATATCAGCAGCTCATTCGGAAGGCATGCACACCAGGTCTGGAAGGATGTGGTCATCAACAACAATGGCGTGGATATCAATTCTCAGAAAGGAGCGCAGGCCCGGGCCATCTTTGAAGGCAAGGTGCTTCGCGTCATCATGGTAGTCGATAAATATGCTGTGCTGGTCCAGCATGGAGAATATTTTACGCTCTATTCAAACCTGAAAGATGTGACCGTAAAAGCGGGCGATAAAATTACAACCAAACAATCCCTCGGAATAGTTCAAACCGATGAGGAAGGAAAAACGGAAGTTCACCTGGAGATCTGGAAAGGCAGCCTTAAAATGGATCCTGAAAACTGGATTATGGCCAAAAGATGAACTTCTTCTGAGTAAATCAATAATATTTTAGAATCCTTCTCTAAATATCTACATTTGACGGCTCATTGCTGCATCAATAGCGCAGCATCAAATAAATAACCATCATGTTACAATCGATCTTATTAGGAATTCTTGGCGGACAGGAAATTCTTATCATCGCCATTCTTATTCTTTTGATGTTTGGAGGAAAAAAAATTCCTGAACTTATGAGAGGATTGGGAAAAGGGATGAAGGAATTCAAGGACGCGAAAGAAGGCACAGAGGATAAAAAGGAAGAAAAGAAATAATTTTTTTCTGTCTTATTTAGAAGAGCGTATCCTGATAATTTCTTTCAGTGGTATTCTTTCATGGTTCTCCCGTAACCGTTGCACATCATTTTTTTCTATTGCTTCCGTTAGTTTTTTTCCCTTCTGAACACATACAAAATAGATTACGTTCAACTGCTTTTCGGCCTTTTTTTCTTCGGGATCTGTAAATAGCCAGCCCACTTTACGCTTATTGTTTTTTAAGTATAGAGTAGCGATCTTATTTAAGTGAGGAACAATCTCTTCAAAATTCATTTTTCATGGCATTAAAAACTATTGTAGATCATGGAAACGATCTTCTCTTCCGCAACTTCTTCTGCTTTCCTGTTTTTTCTCCTGCTGTCGATAGAAGCTGTGATGTCGATGCGGGTTCCCCTGTTATCCATACTCGATAATTCAAATAATATGTATTTCGGGGAACGATACCAGTTCCCGTCACGATAAGCAATTACAACCTGGTTTCGCACATCAAAATTCTCAATGAGAAAACCTTGTTTGACAAGTATGCCTCTTAGCTTTTGAATGACATCCGCCAATGAATATTTCAACAATGCAGTTTCCATATGTTTATTTTAGGTAAACAGTTCAATCCTTATTTAATCAAAGCCGGTGTGAGAGAATATGCTGGCCTGACAGTAATTCCGGCACAGCATATTGGGTACAATAATATATGAATGCTTACATTTTGTCTAACAATTTATGCTAAAGTGCTAAACAACCTTATGAATGGCCCTGGTTATGGGGCAAACGTAGGAGCGGTTTTAAGGAAAAGCAGCACCGTAAACCGGTCTTATAGCTAACAATCTGATGTGTAAGATTTTCAGAGATTTAGAAGAACTTCACCGACTCCTCATCGTTAAATTTCAAATGATTAGACTAAAATTCTATTTTTGCCGTTAGGGAAAATCATCTTATGTAGAACTTAAAATTTGAGGGGGGAAAAAATGAAATTATTGTTGACTTATATTAAAAGCGCTTGTTTGATCATTGCGCTTGTACTTACTGCCGGCGGGGATGCCAGATCACAGGGACAACCTGAAAATTCTGCCGTAAGCACCAACGATGATCCCATTTCTTCCATGCTGGATAGCCTGGTGAATCTTAGCTATATCCAGCGGATCAACTATGCCGCAGCCGGAAGTCAGCAAACCAACAGCTTTCAACCTTACGAAGTGCCCACGTATGCGGATGACATTTACAAAAAACGGATTGAGAAAATTCAAACGCCAATTCCGCTCACGTATAATTCCCAGGTAAGACAGTACATCGATATGTATGCTTTAAAAAAGCGTGCGTTAACCGAGCGTGTGATGGGCTTATCGAATCTGTATTTCCCTTTGTATGAGCAGATACTGGATCAGCAAGGCCTTCCTCTCGAATTCAAATACCTGTCAATCGTAGAATCGGCATTGAATCCAACAGCTGTTTCACGTGTTGGTGCTACAGGTTTATGGCAGTTTATGCTGGCGACGGGAAAACTCTATAAGCTTAAAGTGAATTCTTTTATTGACGAAAGAAGAGATCCTGCCAAGGCAACCTATGCTGCCTGCCAGTATTTCAAAGATATGTATGAGATTTACCACGACTGGCTTCTTGTAATTGCCGCTTACAATTGCGGAGCAGGAAATGTCAATAAGGCCATTGCCCGTTCCGGTGGTAAAATGACTTTTTGGGAAATCAGTCCTTACTTGCCTTCAGAAACCAAAGGATATGTTCCAGCCTTCATTGCAGTTACTTATTTAATGAATTATCCTGCCGAACACAACCTGAATGCAGTGCCTCCTGTCATCAGCTATTTTGAAGCAGATACAGTAATGGTAGATCAAAAAGTTTCTTTGCGTGAGATCGCTGATGCAACCAACTTACCTGTTGACCTGATCAGCTACCTCAACCCGATTTATAAGAAAGGAATTATTCCTGACGGAGATGAATCATACGCTTTGCGTTTGCCTTCAAATAAGATCAACACGTACCTCGCGAATGTGGAAAATATCTTCAGCTCATCGGAACCTCAGCTTACAGCTATGGTGACAGGCGATGATGATTTACCGCTGGATCCAACGACGTATGTGAGCAAGGTGATTAAGAAATATCACACCGTTAAAAGAGGCGAAGGAATAGCGTCAATTGCTAATCGCTACAATTGCTCTTCAAAAGATTTAAAACGCTGGAACAAGCTAAGAAGTACAAAGCTTCATTCAGGACAACGGTTAACAGTTTTTGTCACGACGAAGCAAAAAATAGAACAGAAACCATCAACGAAAACAGCGTCTGTTATTCCTTCCTCATCTAAATCAAATTCAACTTCTGTTGTTAGCGTGAAAGATGTTGACAGCGTAACGGCTAAAACGTCTGACCAGAATTCAGATTCCGGTGCTGCAACTTCCGCTGTCAATTCAGCCCTAAAATCGTCAAAGGGCACTATGAAATATGTATATCATATTGTTCAGCCCGGCGATACGCTTTGGAATATTGCAAAGCGCTACGAGGGAGTTACGGTGGAAGAGCTGAAAGCGGTGAACCGGTTATATTCAAACAACCTGAAGCCCGGAACGAAGCTGAAAGTGGTTCTTGGAAGCTGATGAGTTAAACGACATTTGTGAAAGGCATCTCCAACGGGATGCCTTTTTCATTTTTCCCCCAGTTGTTTCATCGGCGAATTTTTATACTTTTGAAATTCTAAATTCCCTAACAACGATGAAAAATTTACTTGCATTCCTTTTGATAATTTTATCCTTCTCTGTGAGGTCAGGCGCTCAGAGTGTTCCAAACGGAGATCTTGAAAACTGGCATCCAGGCGGGTCCGGAGTTACGTCTTTTGAAATGCCTGATTATTGGCAAACTACTGACAGCTTCTCAATTCTCCAGGGACAGCATAGCGTGACGAAAGAAACTTCTTCCGTTTATCATGGTTCATCTGCGATGCGGCTTACGCCGTTTATGTATACAATCTTTACGGTTCCCGGGGTTGCTTCCAATGGCGTTATCAATACAAACAACCTCCAGATCGTTGGCGGAACTCCGAATACAGTTCGTCATCAGAAGCTGAGCGGCTGGTACAAATACACACCTGTCGGCGGCGACAGCTGGTCCATCCTGGTAGGTTTATTTAAGTGGAATGGTACGTCACGTGATACAGTTGCTTACGGTACTTTTCTTTCCACGTCTGCGGCAGCGACCTATACTAATTTTGAAGTCAATCTAAATTATATATCATCTGCCGATCCGGATACGGTTTTGATTACGATATATTCAGGTCCAAGCGCTTTAAATGCGCCAAATATTGGAACAACTTTGTTAATTGACAGCCTTACATTTTCCGGTGTCGTGAGTACCGTATCTGACATTTCAAGTGTCATTAAGTCTGTCAGGGTTTTCCCTGTTCCTGCTTTAAATGATTTAACGGTTGCACTTGAACTGAATAAAAGTATCAGGACGACTTTTGAAATTACAGATTTGCAGGGCAAAAGAATCGTGCTTCATGAGATGATGTCTGACGAAGAAAAAATTGACATCAGCATGTTGAGCAATGGAAATTATCTGTACAACCTGCTGGATGCGAAATCCAATAAATTGCACTCCGGAAAATTCTCTGTGAATAAATAAAAAATTTCTGCAAAAGCGTTAAACCTTTCCTGGTATTCGGGGAAGGTTTTTTTTATTCAGATGGATGACCCGGAGAAAGATAATTCGGATACCGCTTAAAGTGAAGTTTCTTTACTTTTTCAATCAGGGTTTTCCGTAATTCATCAATGTTGATGCGGTTGGTCGCGGAAATGAAAATACAGGTCGCGTCCATTTTTGAAATCCATGACTTCTTTAAATCTTCCAGCGATATATTTTCCTTTTTTTCTGGTGTCAGGTCGTCTTCTTCTTTCGGTATATAATGGTAAGCGTCAATTTTATTGAACACCATAAGGGTCGGCTTGTTGGCGGCGCCTATATCCACCAGCGTTTCATTGACAACGCCTACCTGGTCTTCAAAGGAAGGATGAGAAATATCAACGACGTGCAGCAGGATATCTGCTTCACGCACTTCATCAAGAGTGGACTTGAAAGATTCAATAAGATCATGCGGAAGTTTGCGGATAAATCCCACCGTATCGGATAAAAGAAAGGGTACATTATCAAGGACAATTTTTCTTACCGTCGTATCAAGCGTTGCAAATAATTTATTCTCGGCAAAAACATCGCTCTTGCTCAGCAGGTTCATAATGGTTGATTTGCCAACATTGGTATACCCGACCAATGCTACACGGATCATGTCGCCGCGTTTTTTTCTTTGGGTGATGCTTTGCTTTTCAATATCACGAAGCCTCTCCTTAAGCCGTGCCAGCTTATCACGTATCACCCGCCTGTCGGTTTCAATTTCTGACTCTCCCGGGCCGCGCATCCCGATCCCTCCGCGTTGCTTTTCAAGATGTGTCCACATCCGTGTTAAGCGCGGAAGCAAATACTGGTATTGGGCCAGCTCAACCTGCGCCTTTGCCTGCGCACTGCGGGCGCGCTTTGCAAAAATATCCAGGATCAGGTTGTTCCTGTCAAGCACCCGGCATTCAAGAATTTTTTCAATGTTGCGGATCTGTGAACCGCTCAGTTCATCATCGAAAATGGCGATGTCGGTTTTGTTTGCTTTGATATACTCACGGATTTCATTCAGCTTTCCGCTCCCGATAAAAGTTTTTGAATCCGGATGATCAAGGCGCTGAACAAATCTTTTCGTTGACATAGCGCCGGCTGTTTCAGCAAGAAAGGCCAGCTCATCCATGTATTCACGCAATTGCGTTTCATTTTGATCACGATGAATTAGTCCGATTAAAACGGCAGTTTCAGTTTTCTTTGTATTGGTAAACAAAATTTAATCTGTTAAGTAATGTGAGAAATATATTTTCAGGAAAGGTATTTTCCCACAATCGGCATCCGTCTTCCCATTCCAAATGCTTTTGGTGAAATTCTTAATATCGGTGGGGTCTGGAAACGCTTGTATTCATTTGTGTTGATCATCTTTAATACACGTTTCACAAGCGCTTCATCAAATCCTTCGGCCATGATATCCCTGGGACCCTTTCTCCATTCAATATACCGGACGAGAATCGCGTCAAGAATAGTATACTCAGGCAACGAATCAGAGTCTTTCTGGTTGGGCCGGAGCTCAGCGGAAGGTGGCTTTGAAATTATGGCCCGTGGAATGATTTCCTGTTCTCGGTTTATGTAATCAGCCAGCTCATAGATTTCTGTTTTATAAACATCCCCGATCACTGACAAGCCCCCGGCCATATCACCATACAATGTTCCATAACCTACGGCCAGTTCACTCTTATTGGAAGTGTTGAGTAAAATATACCCGAACTTATTGGATAAAGCCATCAGGATATTTCCCCGGACGCGCGCCTGGATGTTTTCTTCCGCTACATTAAAAGGCAAGCTATGAAATTGTTTTTCCAGCGATGAGAGGTATTCCCGGAAAATTTTTTCAATGCCAATGATTTCATGCCCGACACCTGAATTTTTAACAAGCGTGACCGAATCATCTACGGAACCTTTCGAAGAAAATTCCGAAGGCATCAATACAGCCGTAACATTTTTTTCACCGAGTGCTTTGGCGGCAAGATACAGCACAACTGCGGAATCGATGCCTCCTGACAAACCCAGGATGGCTTTCGAAAAATTTTGCTTGGAGAAATAATCACGGATCCCGAGTATAAGTGCATCGTGAATCCGTTGAGGTTTGGAATTTATTTTTAATGAACCGGCTTGCACGGGTTCATTTTTCATTTTCCATTTTCCATTCTCCAATTCTATGACACGGAAATCTTCTTCAAAGGAATTTAGTTCATACACCGCATCTCCCTTTTCATTCATCACCAAAGAACCGCCGTCAAAAATTAATTCCGTCTGTGCTCCCGTATGATTCACGTAAACCAGCGGCAAATTATACTTCAACGCATTTCTTTTGAGAATAGCCTTTCTTTTTTCAGCATGCATATAATCGAAAGGTGATGCTGCAATGTTGATGATCAACCCGGGCTTTCCCTTTATCAATTCATCCATCGGGCATGACACGTACATGGGATCATCCTCAATGTTCCAGAGATCTTCACAAACCGTTATTGAGATTTTGATGCCGTTGAGTTCAATGTTATTGAATTTTTTTCCCGGCTCGAAGTAGCGATATTCATCAAACACATCATAATTCGGAAGCAGGGCTTTATGGATCACATCCTTGATTTTTCCTTCGGCAAGAAAAAAAGCGGAGTTGAATAAATTCTTTCCTTCAATATCCGGATTGACGGATGGACAACCAACAATTGCGGCAATGCCGATGCAGTCCTTTGCAATTTCATCGATGGCCTGGTTACACCGGTTTACAAAATCGCCGAACTCAAGAAAGTCCAGTGGAGGATAACCGCAAACTGCGAGTTCGGCAAATACTACGAGATCAGCTTTTTCATTTTTAGCTTTCCCGATGGCTTGCTTAATTCTCAGGACATTTTTTTCAAAGTCCCCGATGGTGTAATTCAGCTGAACTAAAGCAATTTTCATATACAAATCATCCAAATAAAAAACCCATCCTGCTCAACAGGACGGGTGCAAAGTTAGAGGTTTGATCGGGTTTAAAATAATACCCCGATGGTCAAAGCAAGATAGTCGCTGTGTGCTTTTATTTCGCTGGAATCGTCAATGTCCAGAAAACCGTTATTAAATGTAATCCCGGCCAGAAGAACGGTGCTTCCGCTAAGGGTATATTCAATTCCGCCTGCAATGATCATTGATAAATTAAAATTATTGATGCCATCTTTTATATCAACATCTTCTTCAGACGCTGACAGCGTATTGGATCCGATCTGAGTGGTCGTTTTGATGTCAGCTTTTGAACGAATATTGATTCCGGGCGCAACTCCGAATTGAAGAAAGTAAGTGATGTAGCCGATCTCATTTGTCTTAAGCTTGAGGGTGATCGGTAATTCGATGTATTGAAGTGTAAGCTCTGCTTCAGAAACAACAGTGGTAGAGTCATTTAACGTTGAGGAATATTTTGATTTGCCTCCCCGGTAGGTAATGTCGATGCCGGTCGCAAAGGCATAGTGATCCGAAAAATTAAATTCAGTAATCAGGCCGTAGCTGAAACCAAGCTTTGTTCCGCTCGATTCGTATCCTTTCGTATCGCTGACGAGCCAGGCCAGTGAAGGAGCAGCTTTCAGACCGAAATGCAATTTCTGTTCGCTTTGAGCATGAAGGGTTGAAGTCCCAAGAATTATAACACCGATTAAAACAAATATCTTTTTCATCTTTGCAGGGTTTATTTTCAATGCAATGTTACTTAAAAATTCAGTGTTGTTAAAACAAAGCCTGATTATTTATGTCCTGGTGATGCTTGTTTCATGCAAACAGGACCGTGAACATATTGATGTTTCAGGCATTCCTGTTGACATAAAAGCGGATAGATTCGAAGAAGATTTATTTACGGCTTCGGGTGAGAATACCGCCTTGATGAAAAAAAAATATGGTGATGTATTCGACTTGTTTTGCTTTAAAATAGTTGAACTCGGAACGACCGACACCTTGCTTTTAAAAAATCGCTTAAAGGATTTTACAACAAATAAAGATGTCAATGAAATCTACCAGAATTCAGAAAAAATTTTTCATGATTTCACTGCATATGACCAGGCCCTAACGGATGCCTTTCGCCATTTCAAATATTATTTTCCGGGCAAACTAATTCCACATGTGTTTACTTTTATTTCCGGGTTCAATTATTCAGTCGTTGCGGCTGACAGCTCTTTGGGCATCGGTCTGGATATGTACCTTGGGGCAGATGCAAAATATTATCCGTCGCTGCAGCTTCCCAGGTATAAGACGGCAAGGATGCGAAAAGAATACCTTGTTGCTGATGGCATGCGTGGATGGATACAAAGTGAATGGGAGGAGGACCCGGCACAAAGTGATTTGCTGAGCCGGATGGTTTATTATGGAAAAATTCTGTATTGCATGAACGCCCTCATGCCGGATGAAGAGGATAGCATTATTACGGGATATTCCTCGTCGCAATTAAAATGGTGTAATGCGAATGAAAAAAATACTTGGTCATTTTTAATTGATGAGAAATTATTGTTTTCCAATGACCAGAACCAGGTGGCGAAATTTATTAATGATGGCCCTTCCACCAATGGTTTTCCTAAAGAAGCGCCGGGAGCAATCGGCCAATGGATGGGCTGGAAAATTGTTAATGCTTACATGAAGAACAATTCTTCTGTTACACTTGAACAATTAATGAATAGTACTGACGGCAAAAAAATATTAAACGATTCCAAATACAAACCCGGGAAATAAAATGAAAGATTCTGAGATAAAATTTATTGTTTCATTGGACGAAAATAAAATTCCTGAAAAAATTCAATGGGAAGCCACGGAAAGTGGTGTGAGCGGGAAAAAGGATTGCACTGCAACCATGCTTTCAATCTGGGATTCCAAAGAGAATACTACCATGCGAATAGACTTATGGACAAAGCACATGCCTGTAGACGACATGAAACGCTTTTTTTACGAGAGCTTTATGAGTATGGCGGATACCTATCAGCGTGCAACGCAGGATACTCCCGGGGCCCAGGAGATCAGGAAGTTTTCGGAATCGTTTGCCCAGAAGGCAGAGCTCTTCAGGAAATAGTTATTTCTGTGGCGGATGAAAATCTTTGTTGATTTCTTCGATGTAGTTTAACAGTTCCTCTCTTCCCGTTTTTTTTTCTGATGAAGAAATAAACAGCGGGGGCAATGCTTCCCAGTTTTTTCTCAGTTCCTTCTTATAGTTCTCTATGCTATAGATGACTTGCTGTTTTTTCAACTTGTCAGATTTTGTAAAAACAATTGAGAAGGGAACATTTTTTTCGCCAAGCCAGTTGATAAAAGAAATATCTATAGCTTGTGGTTCAAGCCTGGAATCAACAAGGACAAATACAGTCATGAGATTTTCCCTTTTTAACAGGTAGTCCCTGATCATCTTGTCCCACTGTGCCTTCGAAGTCTTTGAGACCTTGGCATAACCATAGCCTGGCAAATCCACCAGGTACCATTTCATATTGATCATGAAATGATTGATAAGACGTGTTTTACCGGGAGTTGCAGATGTTTTTGCAAGATTCTTTTTCCCGGTTATCATGTTGATGAGTGATGATTTACCGACATTGCTGCGGCCGATAAAAGCATATTCGGGAAAGAGGGGGGCAGGACATTTTTCAATGTCCGTATTACTCACCAGGAATTTCGCTTCAGAAATCTGCATAGGGTGCAAATGAATAAAAAATAAAAATAGCGTAAGGCAAATTTCAGAAACCGGGAAAATGATTACCAGTTATCCTTGTCTTTCACAGGTTTTTCCTTCAGCATGGCATCCATTAAATTGCGGATAACCTCTTTCACATACTGATCCACCTGTTTTAAATACTCAGGATATACCGGTGAATACATTTGTGATTTTGTATCCATCCAGCGTTCCGAAGGATAATAGGATGGTTGTTTCCAGTTGAAATCCGTCAGTTCATATTTAAAGCGGCCGTCCTTTGCCGATAACGTAATCGTATATTGAACCAGACCGGCATCGGTCCTGGTTCCTTCCTTATCAGGCGGATTATAAATTTTAAAACGTGGCTTCCCGGTTATTTTAAATTTCAGAGAATCATTTTCACGGATTACTTCAGCAGGGTTTTTATAATAAGCATTGAACCAGCTCAGCGCTTTTTTGTAGAGAACGTCTGCTTTTTTTCCCGGGGACTGGACTACACTTTCGTAGGTGATGAGCTTCGTGATGGAATCAACAGGCAATGAAACCGCAACAGGGGGCGGGTTCTGGGCCTTTATCGTGATGGTGAATAGAGATATAAGAAGACCGGCAACGAGGGTAGCTTTCATTGTCAAAACGAATTAATAAGTAAAAGTAAATCAAAAATCTGGAGTGCAGTGATGAAAAAAATCAACTGGCAACGGGAACTTTAAGTTTTGCGCCAACCCGTAATATATGTTTCCTGGAAATTTTATTTACGGCTTTTAGTTTTGCAACGCTTGCCACATCATACTGCCTTGCAATACTTGCAAGTGTATCTCCCGGTTGAACAATGTAAATGATGTACTTGGGTTTTTGCTGAACAGCAACAGAGGTTTTCTTTTTTGCTTTTGGAGCATCGGCCATCAGTGTGCTTCCTTCTTCTTCATCACTGGTCTGGGTTTGATCATCAGTCGAAGATATTTCCGCGCTCACATAGGTTGGAGCCTGGCAATAAGGACCTAATTTATCCAGCCCGATAACAGCATAATAATCATTGATCATATCCTTTACTGCTTCATTACGCAGGTTGGGTGAGCGTGCACCCAGTACGACGCTGATCAACCGGTGATCACATTTGTTGGAAGTTGCAACCAGGCAAAAGCCGGCCCGTTTTGTATACCCTGTTTTCATTCCGTCCACTTCACCTTTGTATTCGATGGTAAGACGGTTGTGATTCTTAATGGTGCTGGTGCTTCTGCCGTTGTTAATGTTGGCATATCCCATTCCGGTTACTTCCAGGATTTCATCATACTTCAGCATTTCCAGTGTCAGCAGCAGAAGGTCTGTTGGCGTTGCTGAATTATCAAATGATCTTGCAGCAGCAGGAAGTCCCGTTGGATTTCCATAATAGGTGCTGTTCATGCTTAGTTCCCTTGCACGCGTATTCATACGGTCGATGAAAGCCTGTACATTCCCTCCTACGTAACGGGCCATCTGTTCAGCGGCTTCATTGTTGGAAGCTATCATAGCAGACTTAAATATGTCAAGCAAGGTATAATTCACGTTTTCATTGACAATACGTTTTCTTTTGCCCCTTCCGATGACAATCTGCCGTGTCCACTGAACATTATCTTCCCAATTTATTTTTCCAGCCCTTACATCCTCTACAGTAAGCAAAGCAACCATCATTTTGGTAAGTGATGCAATGGGAAAAGAAGTATTCATTTCCTTTTGCCATACAATTTTTTTATTTTCCAGATCGTATAACAAGCCCGCTTTCATTTCACGCTCGTTGGCCTGTACACCTGGAATCGGTTCATATATAAAAGAACCGGCCGGGTTATAAAAATTGATGATGGAAGCACTGTCAGAAACAGTTGATTCGGCAAGAACTGAATTACATAAAAAGAAAGTTATGCAAATCCAGATTCCGCAAATCAATGATTGCAACAGCGAATTTTTATTTTGATTGTTTATCATTCTTAAATGCCGGGATTAACTCTATAATATACGCTATGAGGAAAGCCCTGTCAAATAAATTTGAGACGATTTTCCACACTTTTTTGCATTAAAAACTGAGGTTTTATACTTAAAATATAAAAGAACGTTTCCTTTTTCTCTTTATTATGAAGAAAAATGTTAAAAAAATCAGCTTGTTTGAAGGGTTTATACCAGATACGGTAAGATTATTATCACAATTTACGAAGGCATGAAGGATTTCAATTGAATTATCTTGCTAAACGATATGATTTCGTGGCTTGGTTTTTAGTTGATTTTAAGTTACTTCTGAATGTTTGCAAAGAGTTATTCCGTGAAGACCATTATTTGCCCCACTAATTTCTCTCCAGGCGCTGACAACGCCGCCACTTATGCAGCAGCATTGAGCGATGAACTCAAATCAAGACTTATTCTTATTCACTTGTTTGAGCGACCGGTCATGTATACTGAACAGCCCTTTGCCGCTATCCAGCTTTCTGACGAGCAAGTCCGTATGTCCTGTGAAAAAAAAATGTCAGAGATGAAATCCAAATTGAAAACAGAGCATGCAAAGCTTGATATAGAATATGAAATTACGGAAGGAGTATCCTTTGAACACCTGGTTGAAGTAATGGATCGTGAAAAAGCAGACCTTGTAATTCTAGGAGCCTCGCATGCTGCGAAATGGGAGCGTTTGTTCATGGGTAGTCTTGCCGATGATGTGATCGGGAAAGCTCACTGCCCTGTTCTGATAATTCCTGAGAATGTAAAATTCAAAGGCATAAAAAAGATTTTATTTTCCACTGATCTCCAGGAAGACAATATCAATGCTGCCGCTGCTATTGCGCCATTTGCAAAACATTTTAACTCGGAAATTATTTTCCTGTACGTGAACAACAAACACGTCATGCATACTGATGAAGCAGTGTTATCAATGACATACAAAATAAAATCTCATATTCAGTATAGCAAGATATCAGGTTATACAGGCAATGATCCGAATATTGAGGAAGGAATAAATTATTTTTTAAAAAAGCATCCAGCTGATTTGCTGGTTATGTTTACTCACCAGCGGCATTTTCCTGCTTCCTTATTTCATTCAGGCATTACCATGCGCATGTCTCACCAGACAAAAATTCCATTGTTGTCACTGAAATTTGCCGATGCTCCTGTATTGGCTTAAAGCTTTGAAAAAATATACTGCCTTACCAGGAATTGCTCATTCCTTTTTAAGCTCGTCCGTGTGAACATCTCAGGTAAGACCTTTTCCCATTGTTCTTTACTCTTGGAAGTGGGGCGGTACAGGGAATGACAGCCGCTGCAATTTGACAGATACAAATGATAACCATTGTTGAGATCTTCCAATGTGACCGTTATTCCTTCCGTATTCAGCTTACGGACATCATTTTCTTCGGGCCGTAGCAATGAATGTGAGCTGCTGCATGCTATAACAACCAAAAGAATAAGAGAAGAAAAGAACCGCATCAATTATAATGTGAAAGAAAGCAAAACACGTGCTTCCAGTTTTTCATGATTGTTTAATTCCAGCTTTTCAGTTGTGCCTTCCGTAGTTCTTGCATTGAAGAGCTGGGGCATTGCATTGACGTTTATGAACCAATTGGCGCCGTTGAAATGAAGGGTAGGTCCCGCGTACCAGACAGAATTTTCCCATCCTTTTTCAGAAACTTCATTGTGATTGCGTGCTTCCAGGCCGACACCCATGTGACTTCCCATAAAATGCATATACGCAAAATCCAATTCAAAGGGAGTTTCAACTTCAGCTTCCAGTTCATTTTCGTCGGCCTCGTATTCATATTCTATTTCATATTCCCCGACGGCATTAAATGCAACAAGGTTATTTCCGAATTTTTTATCCAGAAGAATTTTTGCTTCAATCTCAAGCTCTTCTCCGTTGAAACCAATTTCGCCATACAATCCGGTTCCGATTTTATTTGCTACAGGATCACTAAGTTTTATCTTCCACTCATTCGAAAAGCCCGTTTCCGTATTTGAGACAAGACCGTCAGCACCTTTGGAAACGGAATGATTTGCATTAAAATAAAAAGCAGTCTGTACATTTTTGCCAAGACCAAGTTCGAGTTCAAACCGCTGGTCAATTGCATTGTAAAATTCTTTTCTTCCGCTTCTTACGGTTGACCAGTACTCTAATTCTTTTACCCCTTTCGAAAGCACGTTTGTTTGATATGTATATGTGAATACGCGATCCTGCGCGACCGAAGTTTGAAACAAAGCAATTGCTGCCAACAATAAAATAGAAAGTCGATTGAACATTTTTAGTATGATTTTTTTGATCCCGCAAAACTAGAATAATTATTTAGAATAATTCTAAATAAAAAGGCAATCACTTATTAACCTTCTAGTTACCAGATATATTAATGAAAAAAAAGCAAGCTATTAGCTTGCTTTTTTTTCATCATCACACATCATTAACGGTATCTTCCATTCGTATTTGCATACGCAGTTTCAGGTTGCCTTTGTATAGAGGGCTGAACTGTGCTTTTGTCAATTTCCTTATTGATGGCAGCGAAGTTGGAATCCATAATTGTCCTTTCACGTGTAAGCAGCGCGTGGTCATTTTTTAACCGGTTACTGTAGTAAGCAACTTTGTTGGCTGCTGACATGATCGCTTCTTCATTACCATTGATGATAGCCTTATCAAGTTTTGTCTTATGATTTTTAAGGTTGGCTTCGTCTTTGGAAATTATGTCACGATAATTTTTCATGCTTAACTTATAATCGCGCTTCAGATCTTTCTTATCAGCACAGAGATAAGCTTTACTTTTTCTCAGATCTGCTTTTTCTTTTGCCAGGTCTCTTTTGGTCATAATAACAGCTTCTTCATTGTTGGCAGCATTCTCCTTTTTAAGAGTTGTCTTTAACTTCCTTACCTGTTCCTTATGATAGTTAACAGCTGCAATGTCTTCTTTTATCAGTCCATTATCTTTTTGGTATTTGCCGCTCTCCCATGGATCGGCTGCAAAAAGATTCCCGGCATTTCCGAAAGCCATAATCAAAACTATCGATACGATTAATTTTAACGTTTTCATTTATTCCTCCTTTTTTATGGTTCTCTCAATGAGTCCAAGAGGCATACCATTGAAAAGATTGGATTTATTAATAAAATGGCAAAATATTCAGCAAAGGCGCGATTTTTTGGAAGTCTTTGGGGAAGGAGGTCTACAGAGGGAAATTAATAAGTTCAATTTTTAAAGGAACTGTTTTTGTATTCACTATTGAAAACAAAACCAATGAAAACAATTGTCAGAAGTCTCCTGTTAACGATATGCCTGTTGTATTGCCACACTTCAAAAGCCCAGATTGCAGGAGGAATTGAAGGAGCGATCACCACATCATCTGTAAAAATTTCAGAAATTAAAAATCAGTTTACGGAAGTCATAAAAGGTGATGGAATAATGGGCTTCGAAGCAGGAATATTTTTACGTGGAAGTTTAGGACCGTTGTATATAAAACCGAAACTTCTGCTGGACTATCAAAAAGGAACTGTTACTTATGTGGTAAATGAGGCGAAAGAAAATATTACCTTTTATGCAGGTAAGGTTTTGGTACCGGTGCTGGTTGGTTATAAAATCTTTCCGGTGCTTGGCGTTGAAGCAGGACCGGTTTTCAATTATCTTCTTTTTTCAAAGAAAGATTTTAATGGAAATCATGTGGATCTTAAGAAAAGCGGAATGGGTTACCGCATAGGTTTAAATGCCGAGTTGAGCATATTTAATCTTACGCTCAGCTACCAGGGAATTAAGAACAATGGTTCTTATGTTTCCGAAGCATCTTATGAAACACCTGACCAGATTGTTATCGGCTTAGGAATTCAGTTCTGACACAACCTTTTTGTCATTCTTCAGGAGATCATTCAGCAGGAGTATAACTTCTGAAGAATTGGCAATGTTGTATTTCGCATAAGAAGGCTGAAAACCAACTTTGACAGAAAAAGAATCGCGTGGCATGGCACGGAAGAGATCCTCATCGGTTGAATCATCACCCATGGTAAGTATGAAACGCGGATACTTCTTCATTTTAGACAGCCAGTGGAGAGCAGCAACGCCTTTGTCAACTCCGGCATTCCGTGTTTCGAGCGCATGATTTCCCTGCATTACCTGCACATCCATGTTCGTAGTAAATGCGACAAGGTGATTCATAAGTTCCCTGACTCTCAGGGCTGCAAAAGCAGGATCAGATTTGCGGTAATGGAATACCAATGAATATTCCTTCTCTTCAACAAATGCTCCCGGAAGTTTTTCAGCGTATGAATTCATAATCGGAATAATTTTTTTTTTCCAGTTTTTTCTTATCGGCTTCAACAGCCTCCATGCCCTGTTCTTTTCCCTGATCAGTAACCCGTGTTCGGCAACCAGGTGAACCGGCAAGTCAGCAAACCAATGTTCCATAGTTTTACGGTCGCGCCCGCTGACAATGATAACTTCCGTGTGATGAGATTCACAGAATTTTTTCAGAAGTTCAAGAAGATCTTTTCCAGGATAAGCTTCTGAAGGATGATTTGCATACGGGACCAATGTTCCGTCATAATCCAGGAACAGTATTCGGGAGACGGATCTTGAGAATTGCGTCATCAACTTATTTCTTTCAGCCAGGTTTAATAACCGTGCGCCTAACCGTTGCTGCTTTTTCTTAATCTGGTTCAGGGTTGTCAAAAAATCATCGGCCCATTTGAAGACATCATACACCATCAACCGTTTCTGCATCACTCCAAGGTTCTTACGTTGATCATCTTCATTCATTTCCAATGCTTCCGATAAAGAATGACTGATTTCTTCCACGTTGTTTGGATTAATAATAATGGATTCTGCAAGCTCACCTGCGGCTCCCGCCATCTCGCTTAGAATGAGCACTCCTTTCTTGTCCGTCCGGGAAGCAAGGTATTCCTTCGCAATTAAATTCATTCCGTCACGTAAGGGAGTAACGAGGGCAACATCGCTGCTGTTATAAAGCGCTACCAGTTCATCGAATGAAAGCGAACGATACTGGTAATGTATCGGCATCCATTCAAGTGTTCCGAATTTACCGTTGATTTTTCCAACCAGTTCATCGATGTTACTCTTTATGTCCTGGTAACTTTCGACGCCGATGCGGCTTGGGACAACCACCATCATCATGACGACTTTTTCCTTCCAACGTGGATTCATTTCAAGAAAATATTCATATCCTCTCAGCCTGTTTAATATTCCTTTGGAATAATCCTGGCGGTCAACAGAGAGAATCATTTTATAATGACCCAGGTTTTTTTTCAGCTTCTGTTTTTCATTCATCGCACCTTTGCTGAGAGCATGTGAGTGATATTTCTGATAATCAATGCCCATTGGAAAGGTGTCTACTTTTACCAGGCGGTTATGATAAAGCACTTCACCCATGTGTCTTGGCAGGCCCAGGATGCGCAGCGTGCTTCGTAAAAAATAAGTAGCATAATCGTGGGTGTGAAAACCGATCAGGTCCGCACCATAGAGTCCCTCGAAAATTTTTTTTCTCCAGTCGCTGGGCAATAGCCTGAATATTTCAAATGATGGAAATGGAATGTGGAGAAAAAAACCGATGGTAGCGGCCGGAAATTTTTTTCTGATCATTCCCGGTAACAACATCAGGTGATAATCATGCACCCAGATCAGGTCATCCGGTCGAAGTACATTCAGCAAAGCGTTGCAAAAAATTTCATTTACTGCAGTATACTGTTCCCAGTTTTCCTTTTCATACGAGGCATAAACAGGAAAATAATGAAAGAGCGGCCAGATTGTTTTATTGCAAAAGCCCTGGTAGAATTTTTCCATTGTTTCTTCGGAAAGAAACACGCTTACCGTTCCGAATTTTTTTAAGATTTCATCCCTGACTTTTTCTTCATCTTCTTTCGGAATGCTGGTGCCCGGCCAGCCGATCCAGACAATTTCCATGTCACCGGCAGTTTCCCTTACCCGATCTACGTATGCGCCCAAACCGGAAACAAGTCCACCGGGACTGGATTCATACCTGTAACTGTTCTTTTCTTTCAGAACGTTTACAGGAGCACGATTTGAAACGATAATCAGTCGCATGAGAAATGATTATTGAGAAAACTTGTCGATCAGGCGAACAAAGACGGCATTTGTCCAGCCAAATCCCCATTGCGTTTTATATCTTTCTGATTCCCCGATGTCACATTTCACGACATTGTATTTTTCCCATAGCTTCCCCGTCTTTTCAAAAACTTTTTTGTTGAGGTCAAGAAATTTTTTTGCAAGACGGTAAGCATCAGACTGAAAATTATAATTCATCAGCCCGCGTATTACAATCCATTGCTGGTGAGGCCATCCGTTGGGATAATCGTGTTGCCTATATTCTTCCGAGAGGTTGACGGATTGTGTATTGGCAAGCCCCCCTTCAAACTCAAAATGTTTCAGGTTGTCCACCATTTTTTTTGCCTGCGTATGCGTCGCCAGCCGTGCCCACATCGGGTAAAATCCGGCAATGGAATAAAAAGAGCTTTGCTTTTTATGCTTGTAGTCGTAATCAAAATAAAATCCCTTTTTGAAATTCCACATCAGCTGATTCATCTTTCTTCTTCTTTTTTCCGACTGAAGAATGTATTGGTTGCTCTTTTTTTTATTCCCTGTGTTCTTATAGAATTCAGCAAGATCAATTTCATATTTATACAATGCGCAGTTGAGGTCAACCGGCAAATAGTCGAGGCAATGGTTGTGAAAACGGGATGTCATGTCCCAGCCGGATTCATGTTCGGCAGCGAGATGAGTAATGTAGTGATCACAGTAACGCGACAGCCCCTGGTGAACAAGGTGAACTTCATTGAGCTTTTTATTCATCCAGTAACCGTTTAGCTCTGCTTCTGCCGCCTTGATGACATTCTTCATCCACCTGAGATTTTTTAGTTCGCCGAAAACTTCACGCGACATGGAGGTGAGAAACGGAACCTGTGAACTGCCAAGGTTATAAAACCGGTTTCGCATGGGAATGATGTTGAAACGTTTTTGCATAAAAAGAAAATTGTCAATCATTCCCTTTGCAATCTCCGCTCTTCCGCATTTTACAAGACCCAGTATAATGAAATAACTGTCCCAGTAGAATTGATCATTTTTATAAATTCCATCGTTTGGAGAAATGAATTTATTTGGAAGCCCTAAGTGTGTGAACTGATCACGGGGGTAATAGCAGGTAATTTCTTTCCAGTATTTTTCAATGTAGCGGAGACAACTTTTGTAGTCCGATGCTTTAATGGTGAAATCATTTGTTGGAACCATACCATCGAATTTGCAGTAATGAAGTTACAAAAGAAAAGTCAGCATTTGATCTTTGCCTGTCAGTTGAAGCAAGGGTCCGGTATTTCATTCATAAGACCGTAAATATGTCCGTTCATAAGCAACTCGTAAGTCCACAATTCTTCTGAAGGAGCGTTGAACAATTCATGTGCGTTAAGCTCGCTGGTCCACCACATTCCTTCACCGATCTCTGATTCCAGCTGACCTGCCGTCCAGATAACAAATCCGGAATAGAACCTGATATTCCGGAGGTTGATGGTTTTTGACTGTAACATTTCAAGTAAGTATTCATAATTACCATCAAAAAATAATTCATTGCCAATAGAAGTTGTTTCAGGGAAAGAAGGGTAGCTATGAATAAAAGAGATGATCTCGGGATTAAACGGGCCTCCATAGTAAAGAGGCAAGCCAATTTCTAATTCAGGCAACGCTTCTTTAATCATCAGCGTGCTTAATTTATTAAGAATGATTCCCCTGCTTCCTTCGTTATTGTGATCCAGGATCAGGATTACTGAACGCCTGTATTTTTCATCTTGCCAAAAAGGTTGAGCTATTAAAACAGAGCCGGTTTCTATCCTGGTATTCTTTTTCGCTTTGGTAGTGACTCGTGAGAACATAATACTAAATTTTAAAGTTTCTAAACTAGGTATGCAAAAAATCGTTCCAAGTGTGCCAACGTTTGAAAAAGATTAAAACAAAAGAAAACGTGGGGAAAATCTGGTTACTTCATCGAACGACACCCCTTTTAACGTTCCACATTTACCCCTTCACGGAAAAACTTCTACAAAAAGTATCTGTCTTTAAACAAAAACTTGTGATGTATTCGCTTTTCTTTTTAAAATCAGCGGTTTTGTTTTCAGTTTATGTTGTGTTCATATAAATCTTTGTATATTCATCGCCTGAAATAATTATTTCAATATAATTGTGGGAAAAGGGGATGGAGGATAAACTAATCATTTGGTTATCAGCGAGGCTAATAATTGCTTTGCTCATTTCTTTTTTTATCCTTTATTTTGAGCGCCAAAAAAATATCCAGGCAATTAATTCATTTGGTCAAAAATGGACTTATTGCAGGATGTTTTGCATTTTTACCAGCATAATAGAAGTAGCTAATAACCGTTTAAAAATATAAAGCACGCAGAATGGTTTCACAGACTCTTAACCAGAAAATGAAGAAGTTTACAATACCGGCTGAATTAAAAAAGGCTGGTATTTATCCTTACTTCAGACCTATCGAGGAAAACCTGGATACGGAAGTGGTGATCGGAGGCCAAAAGGTATTGATGTTCGGGTCCAACAGTTATATGGGTCTTACCAATCATCCTAAGGTGAAAGAAGCCGCCCGGATTGCTTTGGAGCGTTATGGAAGCAGCTGTTCTGGTTCACGTTTTCTGAACGGGACGTCCAAGCTCCATATCCAGCTGGAAGAAAAGCTGGCTGAATTTGTAGGCAAGGAAGCGGCTTTGGTTTTCAGTACAGGTTATCAAACCAATCTTGGAGTCGTTGCTACTCTGACTGGCAGACACGGCGTTCTATTACTGGATGAACTGGATCATGCATCCATTATAGAAGGAAGCCGTTTGTCGTTTTCGCGTGTTCTGAAGTTTGCTCACAACGATATGACTGAGCTTGAGAACCAGCTTCGTTCTATCGATGATGACAGAATAAGAATGATCGTGGTTGACGGTATTTTCAGCATGGAAGGAGATGTTGCTGATCTGCCATCTATTGTAAAGCTGGCCAATAAATATGGTGCGGCATTAATGGTTGATGATGCACATGCATTGGGCGTTCTTGGCAAACATGGAGAAGGTACCGCTGCTCATTTCGGATTAACGAATGAAGTAGATCTAATTATGAGCACATTCAGCAAATCACTCGCATCACTTGGAGGATTTGTAGCAAGTAATAAGGACATCATTAATTATTTAAAGCACAATGCACGTTCGATGATTTTCAGCGCAAGCATTCCTCCTTCCGCTGCTGCTGCTGCCCTCGCAGCGCTTGAAATTATCCAGACAGAACCGGATCGCCTTGCCAACCTGTGGGCGAACACACGTTATGCTACGGAGACCTTGAAGAACCTGGGCTTTGATATCGGCAAAACAGAAACTCCTATTATCCCTATATATATTCGTGATGATATGACCACTTTTAAATTTACAAACCGTTTGTTTGAAGAAGGCGTGTTTGTAAACCCGGTTGTATCGCCTGCAGTGAAGAGCGATTCATCATTAATACGTATGTCTCTGATGGCGACACATTCAATTGCCCAGATTGAGCAGGCGATTGATAAGATTAACAAAGTTGCCAAAGAATTGGGTGTATTCGCTTTACAGGAAATGATTGCCAATGGCACCAATCACCGTTAAAAAAATTGATTCGCGTGAGGTAAAAAAGTTCATCGATTTTCCTCACGATTTATACAAGGGTGATCCCAATTACGTACCCGAACTTTATATCTCGCAGGCTAAGCTTTTTAACAGGAAAAAAAATCCTTTCTTTAACCATGCTGAGGTGGATCTTTTCCTTGCTTACAAAGAAGGAAAAATCGTAGGCAGGATAGCTGCTATTGACAACGGCGGATACAAAAAATTTACCGGGAACAACGACGGATTTTTTGGTTTTTTTGATGTTGTTGAAGACTATTCTGTCGCTGAAATTTTATTGCAAACCGCAACAGACTGGTGCAAGCAGCGCGGGCTGTCAAACATCATCGGGCCGGTTAATTTTTCTACCAACGATACCTGCGGTATGCTGGTCGACAGCTACAATGCGCCTCCCGTAATCCTGATGACGTACAATAAAAAGTATTACAATGACTTTTTAGAACGGTTTGGTTTTGGGAAGAAAATGGATTTGCTCGCCTACAAAATTGCCACAAAGGAAAACATGAACCAGCGGGTGATAGGCATGCGACCGTTGCTCCAGGACAGGTTGAAGCGTGACGGGATTGTCATCCGTAAATTCAACATGAAAAATTTTAAGAGCGAAGTTGACAAGCTTCATGAAGTTTACAATGCAGCGTGGGAAAAGAACTGGGGCTTCGTGCCGATGACAAAAGATGAATTTCGTTTTGCTGCGTCAGATATGAAAGCGATTGTAGATACTGATTTTGCTTATGTTGCGGAACATAAAGGCAAAGCTATCGGGTTTGCGCTTACAGTTCCGAACCTGAATGAAGTGACTATAAAGATCAAACGCGGAAGACTGTTTCCAACAGGCCTCTTTACATTGCTGATGAACCAAAAAAAGGTGAAGAGTGTCCGTATTGTTACGCTTGGTGTGATTGAAGGATATCGCAAGGCAGGAATTGATGCATGCTTTTATGCCATGAATTTAGAAGCAGCCGCAAGAAAAAATATTGAATACGGAGAGGCGTCCTGGATTCTTGAAAACAACGATATGATGAATAAAGCGTTGCTTCATATCGGCGGAAAGGTTTATAAGAAGTACAGGCTTTATGAAATGTCACTCAACTAATTTCACTGTACTTAATATCTCCTGAACTTAAATGGCTTGCAGGAATCTTTTTGCGGGCTTGTGATCCTGGCATAAATCGTTATACCTGCAAAGAGATACCAATCATTATCCTGTGGATTACCACGTTGTTTACCCGCTACATAAGGAATGGAGTTAGCAGGATCTGTGGGAATCAGCGAGCGGTCAGAAAGCTGCACAGCCAATGCTCCGTTAGTGGCAAGTAATTTTGCGGGATCAGGATAAACCGTGCTCACATCATCAAGGTAATCAGTGTAGGTTCGCCTGGCGCCAACTTCAATTCCAACTCCGATGGCTCCGAGGCTGATTTTTAAACCACCTCCAATAGGAAGCGCTATGACTACCCTGCCATAAGGGTCCTGTGCTTCGGTGCCCAGCGGTTGCAATTCAATTTCCTGTCCGTTCAGAACAGTTTTCGGGTTAAACTTAAATACTGTAAGGCCGGTGAACAGGTAAGGTGAAAATGGAAATTCCGAGTTGCCGGTTTCGTACGGAAAAAAATTAAATTCAATCAAGGGTGAAATCTCCAGGAGATCAGAATAAAAAGACAGGTTTCGGTTTCGTTCATAGGCAGTAAGTGCTTTTGCATCATCACCGGAAACTTTTCCATAATTAACTTCCAGTTTGTAGCTCCAGTGACGATTCCAATTGTGGCGGTAAAAACCACCCAATGCAAAATTCAGAAAGTCTTTATTAAATAAATGAGGGGAAAGTTCACCTTTGTAGTTGGATACGCCCACCATTATTCCTATTTCGTTGTATTGTGCAAAGGCTGAAGTCGATACAGTGAAGAACGAAAACAGCAAAAGGAATAATTTTCTTCTTTTTAATGAGAGCATTCTAACATGTTAATATGGACTCCTGTAAGGAGTTCGAAACACAAATGCAAAGAAACGAAGCTTTAGGAAAATTATTGGGTGGATATTAAAACCTTGCAACACCACGTCTTGCGGCCTGAAAACGATAATTTATGCTGAAAATAGCAAAAAGATAAGCATCATTTTCCTTCGGGTTTCCACGTTGTTGTCCGGGAGCAGTGATATAAGGCAGGGTTTTATTGCCCGGAAGTGCATCATTGTCAGAGCGGTCGGCCAAAAGCTTGGTAATGTCAGGCACTTCTGAAGCCGTGGTGAAATCATAGTACACCGTGCTTACATCATCAATATAATCCGTAAATGTTTTTCTTAAGCCAAGTTCAAGACCTACGCCCCAGGTTCTGTCAATGGTATATTTAAACCCTAAACCTATAGGGATACAAAGCTGAACCAGCTTGTAAGGTGCTTTTCCAGAGCCCAGGCCCTGGCCTTCCGTGCCCAATGGCTGCAGGCGGTAGGTGCTACCCATATAAACTGTTTTAGGGTCATAATAGAAGATACCGGCTCCGGCAAATCCATACACATAAATTTCGTAACCTTTCATACCATGAGTTCCCTTCCGGTGATAAATATTACCCATTTGTTCTTCCTGGTAGGCTCCTTCTAAATTGATATTAAATTCATAAATATTAGAATAGAAACTAAGGTTTCGATAATGTCTTGCAAATTCTTCTGTTAATTTATCATCGCCTGAAAGGCGTCCATACGTCAGGTGGGTATTGATAGCAAAATATTTCGAAATTTTATAACGAAGACCGATAGCGGCTGCGAAATTTGTCAGTGACCATTCAAAATCCTTGAAACCATGAGTTCCAATCTGGTTGGCTCCTCCCAGTTCCCCCAAAAAGTTGCTGGCTCCGGCACCAAAGCTGAACTCATAGCGGGATCTCTTCCATCTCTGTGCGTTCAGCAAGGAAGGAGTCATCAGGAGAAATAAAAAAATCGTAAGAGTACGGAGTCGGGTCATGACGAGCGTGAGCGCAAATATAAATTATTTTATGAGATAGGATTTATACGTTAAACTCATTCTAACTTGTTTCCTTCTTACAATAATTAATTCGGGATCAGTTTCTTTTGTCAAGTCCCCAGTTCAGCTTGCCTCTTAACGTATCTAAAAAGTTTTCATTGCTCAGCCGTATGAGGTGAATCGCATACGATTCCTTTCTTAATGCAAGCTGAAAGCCGGGTGCAATCGTGGCGGAACGGGAATCAAGAGTGGCCATATAATGCTGACTTCTGCCTTCAACTTCGAGAGAAATTACATTTTTATCGGACACTACGATCGGGCGGACATTCAGGTTATGAGGCGCGATCGGTGTAATTACAAAACTTTCAGATTGAGGCACTACAATGGGTCCCCCGCAACTCAGGGAATAGCCTGTTGACCCTGTGGGCGTAGAAATTATTATTCCGTCAGCCCAATAGGAGTTGAGGTATTCACCGTTGAGGTATGCATGAATCGTAATCATGGAAGAGGTTTCCATTTTATGAATGGTAAAATCATTCAGGGCAATGTTTTCGTTTTCAAAAATCGGGTGATCCGATTCAAGTTTCAGCAGCGTTCTTGTATCGACCGAATAATGGCCTTTCTTGAGGCTTTCCACGGCATTCACAAGATTTTCTTTTGAAATGCTCGAAAGAAATCCAAGCCGTCCTGCATTTACACCCACAATTGGAATTTTTGAATCCTTCACAAGGACTACCGTATCAAGAAGGGTTCCGTCTCCACCGATGCTGAAAAGAAAATCTGTATTATTCCGAAGATCGGCATGGGAAGTAAAAACATCATAAGCCTTCATTTTAGGAATATGCTGTTTCAAAAAGTTATAATAGGGCTCATGTACAACAATTTTGCATGCGCTTTTTTCAAGTGTATCAATAACACTTTCTGCAAATGCGATCTGGTTGATGTTAAGAGGTCGTCCGTAAATTGCAATTTTCATCAAGAATAATTTTCAATCTTTAAATAGGTGCAGAAAAGTGTAGAAAAATACCTGATTCTCCAAATTTGTTTATTGAATATTCAAAACGGAATACAAGATCATAATACGTAACAAAATCAATTCCTCCTCCAAAGCTGATCTGAAATGCATTGGTCAGGCTGTTGAAGCGTGAGTATTGATGATCTTCCACGTAGCCGGCGTCACCATAAAGATTTATATAAAATGCGTATGGAATGGTTGCAAATTTCTGTAAAGGAATAAAGGATGCGTGAACCGTGCGTGGAGCGAGTAATTCATATTTGAAGTTTGTTTTTAACAGCGCATATTTTTTTCCAAGAATAACATAGTATTCATAACCGCGCAGATAACTGCTTCCAAAACCCAGGCCGCCGACATTGTAAAATGGCTGGGGATTGGAACCGGAGAGTTTTCCGCTTAAGGCGGAAGCGAAATAAATTTTTTTCCCTAACTGCCAGTATCTCTTATAGGTCGAGCTGAGGTATGCAAAGTTCACTTCATCATCAAACACACCCAAGCCAACTTTTGCCACTTCGCCGTCAAAGTACCAGCCATGCAAAGGATAGGCGACCAGGTCGCGGTGTTCAATTTTATAAATGTACCGGAGACTCAGATATTTTTCCGTTGTCCTGCCATGCGTAAAAAAATCAGGATTCAGGCTGATTACAGTGTCTTCCACTTCTCCGCGCCGGAAACCAACTTCCATTACGTGGGTTTTGTACAACCCTTTCCTGTACGTGTACTGAACAGATCCGCTGATGTCTTTGCGGGCGAAATTATCTTCATCCTTATAATAAACCAGGTCATTGTAGATGCTCTGGTAAGATGTTTCATGATTCCTGGAATAAGCAAATGCCAGATTTAAACCGGATTTCTGTCCCTTTGAAATAAACGGAATGCTGTAGAAAAAGCTGATACGCTGGGTATAGCCGAATCGTAACGTCATCCCGATGGTCTCATTTCGTCCACGGAAATTATTCCATGTAATGATTCCTCCGTAATTTATTTTTGTGAAGTGATCTTTAGCGCGCAGCCATTCATTGAAATTGCGATCGACCAGCTCAAAAATAGGGAATGGAAAAATATACCAGCGTTCCTTGAGAATTACATATACCGTCATCGAGCTTGAATCGTTGATCAGCCAGGTAATATTTGCAGAGTTGAACAAGGAAGTGTTCATCAGGTTGTCTTCACTCCTCACAAATATTTTTTCAAATTCCGAAGGGTTAAGGATGCTTCCCTTATGAAAGGTTAATTCACGCAGAATGATTTGTGGTTTTGTGAGCACATTGCCAATGAGAATTATCTCTGAAACATTTTTAGGCAGGGAATCTCCCTGGTGCGAAGACTGAGTTGTGTTTGTTGCTGAAGAATCTGCCTGTTCCCATGCAAAAGTTTGTGTGCTGATAACAAGCAGTAAGAAAAACAAAGCTGCCTTACCGGTTATTGATCGCTGCATCAGGAAATAAAAAGGGATTAAATATCCAGGTAATTCATAAGTGAATCATACCGTGATTTCAGATCGTCCATGAATTCACTGTGGTGGTAATGTTCTTTCACATTGTAACCATGACGGGTCAGCGAAGCGAGGATACGTGAAAGATCACTCTGATTGATCTTAAGGGTGATGTCAATCGTTTCTTCTTCTATGTCCGGGGTAATGTATGAGCTGATGATTTTTGCATTCTCTGATTCAACGAGTCTTGCAATTTCGCTCAATGAATAATCGTTCATTCTCATGACCAGCACCACAACGCCGTTTGAATCTTCAAAGATTCCGCTTTCTGAATAATGCTTTAATACATCAGCGAGCGTAATCAAACCCATGTAATGACTTTGTTCATCCAGGACAGGAACTATGGTGAGCTTTTCTTTGGAAATGATTTTCACCACTTCAAAAATCGGCTGGTTAAGACGTACAAAAGGTTTTATAAGTGAATAGGTCTGGCTGGCAAAAGGACGTTCGAGAGAATGTAATTTCAACACGTCTTCTTCCGATATCAGGCCGAGGTAATTTACCCCGTCAACTATCGGCAGGTGCTCCACGCGAAATTCTTCCATCCAGTTAATGGCTTTCAAACCGGTGTCTGAAATTTTCAGCGGAGGAAATGAATCGTTGATAAGTTCTTTCGCAATCATAGGGTCAAGGCTCTTTGCGGTGAGTCTGCACCGCACTGAACGCGGCCGCAAACATAAGTATTTTACTACATTTACGATCAACAATTATGCTAAATGAGCATGACGAAATTAAGTGTCAACATTAACAAAATTGCCACCTTACGCAATGCGCGCGGTGGTTTGATACCGGATGTCATCAAAGCGGCCATTGACATCGAACGATACGGAGCACAGGGAATCACCGTCCATCCACGGCCTGATGAACGCCATATCAGGCGTGCCGATGTATTTGAGCTGAAGCAGGTGGTAACCACTGAATTTAATATTGAAGGATACCCGTCAAAAGATTTTCTGAAGCTGATTGAAGAGATCCGTCCTGCCCAGGCAACGCTCGTTCCCGATCCTCCTGATGTGCTTACCTCCAATGCAGGCTGGAATACGATAGAGCATGCATCTTTTCTAAAAGAAGTAATTGCTCAGCTGAAATCTTATAACGTCAGGACTTCTATATTTATTGATGCAGACAGGAATATGATTGAGCATGCAAAAGAAACAGGCACGGACCGTATCGAGCTGTATACTGAATTTTTTGCAAAAAATTACAGCCAGGATAAAAAGCAGGCAATTCAACCGTTTATTGAAGCAGCGGAAAAAGCAAATGAATTAAATCTGGGCATCAATGCAGGACATGACCTGAGTCTTGATAACTTAAAATATTTTAAAGAAAATATACCGGACTTGCTGGAAGTATCCATTGGTCATGCTTTGATCAGCGATGCATTGTATCTCGGGTTGGAAAATACGGTTCAGCTTTATTTGAGACAATTGAAATAAAAATTCGTTAATGCCTAAATAGATGGATGGTTGAATGGTTAATGGTCGAACGTTATTCTAACCATTCAACCATTTAGCAATGCAATCATTTATAGTATGAAACTCTTCTTCAAAAAAACCGGCGAAGGAAAACCATTGATCATTCTTCATGGCTTATTTGGCCTGTCGGACAACTGGATGACCTTGGCGAAAAAGTTCGGTGATAACGGTTTTGCAAGTTACACACCCGATTTAAGAAATCATGGAAGAAGTCCTCACGAGAACGAATTCAATTACCAGGTAATGGCCGATGATGTATTCGAATTCATGAGCAATGAAAAAATATCCCCGGCTGCCATGATCGGTCATTCCATGGGAGGGAAAGTAGCGATGTTTTTTGCAGGTGCGTATCCTGAAAAAACGGACAGGCTGGTTGTAGCGGACATTGCTCCAAGGTATTACAGTCCTCATCATGATGGAGTGATTGCTGCATTGCGCCAGGTGAATCTTGATGATACACAGTCACGCAAGGAGGCGGAAGAACATCTCAGGATTTCAATTCATGATGAAGCGACAATACAGTTTCTTTTGAAGAATCTTTATTGGAAAGAAGGGAACGGAGGAGAAAAAAAATTAGCATGGAGATTCAATCTTCCGGCTATTGAAAAAAATATTGATAGCGTTGGTGAAAAGTTACCTGATAATTTGGTGTACGATGAGCCGGTTTTATTTGTTCGTGGTGAGCGATCAGGATATGTTACCTCGCAGGATGAGCCGGCAATAAAAAAGCATTTTCCAAAAGCGCAGATCAAAACAATTGCGGGAGCGGGGCACTGGGTTCATGCTGAAAAGCCGGCCGAATTTTTTGAAACTGTTTTGGAATTTTTAAAAAGTTAATTGACAAATGTGTATTATTTCTGCCAGGTGCAAACACACGGCAGCACTATGGTATGAACTCTTTCATTACTTTTGCAGGATACAAATAATAACCACTGAATGAAGACAGCGACTATACAGACCTCAAAAGGAACCATGAAGGTTGAATTCTATGAAAAAGATGCACCCAATACCGTAAAAAATTTTTGTGACCTTGCCAGGAAAGGATTTTACGACGGCTTGACTTTTCACCGTGTCATTCCAAATTTCGTAATCCAGGGTGGATGCCCGAACGGAACAGGAACCGGCGGCCCCGGTTACAAAATCAAATGTGAACTGGACGGAGGCAATCAATACCACGACCGTGGTGTGCTTTCAATGGCCCATGCCGGAAGAGATACAGGCGGCTCTCAGTTTTTTATTTGTCATAGCCGCGCCAATACAGCACATCTTGACAGGGTTCATACCTGTTTTGGAAAAGTTGTTGAAGGCCTTGATGTCATCGACCAGATACGCGCAGGAGATGAGATTGAAAAGATAGAAGTTCACGAAAGCGTGACCGCTTAATAGAGGAACCACTGTAGCACAACAAAAAAGGCTTTGAAATTTTCAAAGCCTTTTTTGTTGTGTATGATAACAGGTTATTGGACGTCTGCCGTGTTCCGGATAATAATTTCCGGTGTTCCGTAATAATTTGATATGTAACCCGTCACCGAAACGGTACCTGTCGGATAAACCGTGGATGAAAAGGTTGCTGAGCTGCGTGTAAACATAATTACGGATCCTGTGCCGTCATTCACGTTTACGCTTCCGTTATAGGTTCCTCCTGTTCCTCCGGTAAGTGTGGCGCCGGTTATTTTGATCAGTGTTGATTCCAGGGAGGAAAGGTGTGAGAGAACATAGGTGGAAGTCACCGTATTGGGAGCCAGCGAACTTGTTCCGAGCAAAGAAGCAGCGGCAGTTGACGCATAATTAATTTCAATGCCTTGCTGGTAGGTGATCAATGAATCGCCGGACAAATCGATTTCAATCGAATCATTCTGGTTGAATGAATGAGGCGTGGTAAAACGCACAATGAGGCCGCCGCTTGCATCCTGTAGGATGATGTTTTGGGAGTTGGTATTATTCCCAATCCGGTCAGAGATCACCGTTCCCCTGATTTTGGTTCCGGCGGCAAAAATATTTCCTGCTCCTGAATACAAGGAACGTACAGCACCAATACTCATCAGGCCACCGGTACCAACGGGCCCTGTGTTGCAGTTCGTTGGCGCCATTACTACGTCTGTCAATTCACGTATCACCAGCTGCTTGTCATTGTTGTAAATCTGGAAAACACCGATGACATCACCGATGCTTCCCGGGATAAGCTGCGAAGCAAACGTTGCAAAATTACTGGTGCGAACAATCACCGTATTTCCGTACGCGTCTAACAGGTCACGGTTACCGGACGTCTCAAACGCAACATCGGCCCATGTCATGCAAGGTGTTGCAAAATGAACTCCCACCAAACGAACTAATTTATTTTGATCGGTATTCATATTCAATGAATCGAAATTGTATACCACTTTTGTAGCGTAAGGCTGATTCCACATGCCACCGATTAAATGTCTGCTGACCAGGCTTGATGGAATACGGCCGACCGATCCATTGTCATTGTATCCTCCAAGCTGGATCAACCCGTTATAATCTCCAATGAACAGTCCCCTGCAGTTTACAAATACATTTCTTCCCACTTTGTAGGATGTATAGAAACTGGATTGATCAATCTGGATGTTGATGGCACCGGTTTCGTCCTGGATGACGATGCTTTTGTAGAAATTCCCGGAATGATCATCGCCTATCACAACACCTTTAATTACCCAATTGCTGTCAATGCGCATGATGGTGCCGTTATAAATGGATTTTAACCCAGCTATTGATTTATTTACGATGAGAACAGGATCAGAACCATTCACAGGCGGCTCATCAACTTCGTCCTTTACGCAGGAAGTGAATGCAGCCAGGTACAGCAGGACCGTACCCATCATCAGAATTTTTGTAAGTTTCATTTTATAATGGATCAATTGTTTAATTTATTTTTTAATTCATCCGCAGCGAGAGATTCACGTAAAAGTTAATCCCCGGAGCGTAATAATATTTGGTATCAAACTTTTTTACATTCTGGTCGATGAAGTCGAATCGCAATTGCTCAAAACCTCCGCTGACGAGATCCCGGTTGTCGAGTATGTTGTTCACGCCGAAATTCAATCCAAAGAATGTATTTTTCTTCAGGCTCTTTATTTTATTATTTATTTTCCAGGACCATCCGCCGGAGATATTTACCGTGTATTGTCCGCTCACTTTTTCCTGGGAGAGAATATCCGTTCTTAATTCAGTTCCGCCGTCCACCTGGTCAACTGCTGCCGCGGTTCTGCGTGCCGGATTAAAAGAAATGTACGTGTTGTCAAAATAATTCACATCGATATTGATAAACCAGAAATTGCTTGACCGGTAATTAATACCGACGGAGTAAGCGTTTTCAGGAGAACCGCCTGCATGAAGGTTGGTGGCATACACTGTTTCATTGACAGCGAGAACTGCGTCCAGGTTATCCTGCGTGATGGTAGCAGCCGGCCGGTCGGTATAGAAATATTGTCCGATTGCAGCGACTGCATAAGCAGTGAATCCTTTGTAGACCATGGCTTCAGTTGCAAGTTCAACACCGAGATTACGTGTATTGATGCCGGTGATTGTATAGTTCACAAATGTTTTAAAGTCGTCGTTGTAATAATGGTAGGTCCTGGTCTGGTCATCGAATTGAGAAAAATAACCGATGGCGCGGGCTTTAAATTTAGGACTCCTCATCAGGTATCCTCCTTCCAATGAAGAAACAGTTTCCTGTTGTAAATCGAAGGCGAAAGCGTTCTGGGTCTTTGGAGAAATAAAAGCATCTTCAAAATGAGGAGCGCGTGTTTCGCGGGAACCATTCAACAGGAGATAATTTCTTCCATTGATCTTGTATGTAACACCTGATTTAAAAGCATAGTTGATAAAGCTTTTGGTCGGAGAATCGCCAAATGAATTATTGGCAAAAACGCCGTTTCGAAATTTTCCCGTTCTGTGATATGAAGTATTCGACAATTGCAGAGCCCCGAAGAAATCCACTTTGCTGAAAGTAAAAACTCCCTGCACCCAACCGGAAGTTTGCGCCACGTGCGCTTCGTAATCATATCCGTATTTATCACCCACCTTGATCAGGCGATCTGGGTTGTCAAGGTCATATTGAACATTTCCTGCCAGGGATTCATCTGCAAACTGGTTGAGGTTGACAAAATATCTTCCTCCCAGCAAATCCTTCAGCTCTAAATAGTATTCGCTGACCTGGGATTCAAAACTAGCGCCTGCTGCAAGTGTAGTATAATCAGAAACGGTTTTGTTGTAAACTGTATTCAAGGCAAAAAGCTGCATGTCGGTGACCCTGTCAGTAAGCACATAGGCTGCTGTATCCGAATGATAATTCACATCATACAAATGATCCCAGTCAATCTGGCGGACATTCACATTGGATTTAAAAAGGTTAAATGTTTCATCATACAATGCTCCGCTATTTGTACTGCTTAACACATAGCTTGGCAATTTTCGGTAATAATCCGGTCGCGGATCGGTGGCGTTGTACCAATCTATTCCTGATAATTTATTTTTACCGGAAACAAATGACACAGCACTTTCAAGCGTGGATTTTTCATTGATTGTCCATTCATGTGTGAGAATTATAACAGGACGGTTATTATCTGCAACCACTGCATTTCTTTTCTTCCCGTTTTGATAGCCCCAATCCGGGTTATAATAATGCGTTCCTGCAAGGTTGTACATTTCTTTTACAGCTGCAGCCGCGCGACCGAGTCTTGTTGGAGCACCAAATACAGTCAGCGCAAGAGAATGCCTGCTGTTAATGATTTTTTCCACCGTGGCGAAATAAGAATGACCGTCATAAAAAGTTCCCGGTATATATCCTTCCTGCGACCACCTGCGTGAATAGCTTAACGCAAACGACCATCCGCCTTTTAACAATCCTGACCCATAGGTGGCCATTAAGCGGTTTTCATAAATGCGGTTGGCCGAGGAATAGGATACCCGTATTTGCTTGTACTGGTGCGATGCACGGCTGTCAATGCTGTAAACACCGCCGATGGAACCAAACGAATAAGAAGCCGGCGCGAGGCCCAGCGTGGTTTCGCGGCTGCGCATCACGTCATTCAAACCGCTCCAGGTGCTATACATGGTTCTTCCCGTGGTTAAATCTGTCATGGGAACATTGTTCATCAGCGTGGTAAAGTTTTCATCATCGTAACCTCTTAACCTGAACCGTGCAACGCTGAAATTATAGGTCGTAGCTGTAACAAACGCATCGCGTGACGAGTTGAGCACACTTGCAACATTCTGCGATGTTGATTCTTTCATATCATCATCGGAAAGAGAAACAGTTGGTATCTCTTCCTGCTCGGCAGCAGGCCGTGTTCTTTTTGCAAACGGCTGGGATGTTACGTCAGTTACCGGTTGATCTGCTTTAATTCCTGCAAGTGAATAATCGAACAGCTCATCTCGTGTTTCAATTGAATATACACCATAAGGAACATTCTTAAATTCAAAAGCACCTGATGCATCTGTTACCACGCTTTGGTTCAACTCCACAAGCGCAACTTTTAAACCCGCCAGCGGGGTTTTGTTCTCATCGGTGAGAATTCCCCTGATTGTAGTTGTCTGTGCAACACTATCCAGGGAGAAAACAATAAATAAGATAAATAATAAAGTAAGGCGTTTAGTCATGTGTTTAGAATGAAGAGGTGGCTTTCGCGCGGGGCAGCAAAGCTAAATAAATAAATAAATTAAAAAAGTCAATGATTTTATCATTAACAATATATTCATTTAGTGAACTGAATTTAATCGCCTGCTCACCGTTTGATTTAGTAGCTTTGACCGTTTATTGGACAGGAGTAGATGGTTCGGAGTCCGGAGACGACATAGGAACTCATAAAAACACACAAATACAAAATGCGAATTAAAATCAGTCTTTGTTTCTTCTTTATTGTAGTTTCTTCACTTTATTCTTTTGCTCAGCAAAAAAAATACAAGGTCGCCGTTGTCGGTTTTTATAACCTGGAAAACCTGTTTGACACGATTGAAGATGTGACCAAGACGGACAAGGATTTTCTTCCCAACGGTCCCTATCATTATACCAGCGCAGTATACCACGACAAGCTTCACCGGCTTGCGTCTGTAATCTCCCAGGTCGGAACAGAATTTTCACCTGACGGTCTTGCGCTGATGGGTTGTGCTGAAATAGAAAATGAAACTGTGCTGAGAGACCTTGTGCACGATTCACTGCTTGTGAACCGGCATTATGATATTGTGCATTATGATTCTCCGGATATTCGCGGAGTGGATGTCGGGCTGATCTATAACCCCAGGTATTTCACTCCCAAATTCAGTGAACCTTTATTTGTTCATTTGCCGGATGAGGATACTACCCCGCATTATACGCGTGATGTTTTGTATGTATATGGTATGCTGCATGGTGAGCCTGTTCACGTGTTCGTGAACCACTGGCCTTCAAGAAGAGGAGGAGAAGAAGCAAGCGCTCCGTTGCGTGCCATTGCTTCGGGAGTATGCAAGCATAAAATAGACTCCATCATTGGTAAAAATGCAGATGCAAAAATTATACTTGTCGGAGATTTAAACGATGATCCTGTGAGCCCGAGTGTTGCCGTAACGCTGAAAGCAAAAGGAGATATAAATCAAATTCAGCGCGGAGAATTGTTTAACCCGTGGATGAATTTCTATAAGCAAGGTATCGGAACGCTTGCTTACCAGGATTCCTGGAATTTGTTTGACCAGATCATTATCTCATCCGGGTTTCTTTCAAAAGATCAGAAAGGATTTTTTTTCAAGGAAGCAAAAATTTTCAGCAGGCCCTGGATGATAGAACAGAACGGAAAGTATAAAGGCTATCCGAAACGTACGTATGATTCTACCAATAATTACATTGGAGGATACAGCGACCATTTTCCTACCTATATTGAATTGCTGAAAGAAGTGAATTAACAGTATGGCTGATTCTTCCCTGTTGCCATCGTTGTTGAAAATGAACTGTCCCCGTTGCAGGAGGGGAAAGGTTTTTAAAAATCAGAACCCTTACAATCTCCGGCATGTTGGTGAAATGCATGACCTATGCCCGAATTGTAACCTGAATTTCCGGCCTGAACCTGGATTTTATTTTGGCGGCGCCGTGATCAGTTATCCTCTTATGATTTTATGGAATGTAATTGCGCTCATTTTTTATTACCTGCTGACAGGAAATATATTTGATCACCCGATCTTACTTATGTCTATACTCGCTTTTGTAACCTTGCTGGCAGCACCGGTTGTTTTCCGGTATTCACGGATTATTTTTCTTTACATACTCGTAAAGCACGAGGAATAAGCCTCACTCTAAATCCCTCTCCAAAGGAGAGGGACTGTGCCTCCTGCCGATTATTCATTGTTTGTGATAAAATGTTTCTACAGAAACACCTTTTGTCAGCGTTTGATAGACGACGCAATAACGTTCGGTAAGTTTAGCGAGAGATTGGAGTTGCTCCGGTGTTGCATCGGTATCGAGTAAAAAAGAAAGGCGGATCGTTTTAAAACCTACCTGGGCTTCCTTTGATACTCCCAATGTACCACGGAAGTCCAGGTCACCTTCCGCTTTTACAGTTCCCTTTTTTATTTCAATCCCTATGGATGTTGAAACAGCACGCAAGGTAACGCCTGCACATGCCACCAGTGCTTCCAGGAGCAAATCACCGGAGCAGGCAAGCATACCGGTTCCACCTGTTGCCGGGTGAAGACCAGCCTTCACGAGGGCTCTTCCCGTTTCCACCTTGCAGGAAATTCCTTCGTCCAATGAACCCGTTGCGTTCAGTGTAATAAAAGCAGCTTCCGGCTGTTCACGGTATTTTTCCTTCAACGGGGATTGGAGACTTTTCAGCTCGTCAGCATTCATAAATCAATAATTATTTGTTGTATTTAGGTTGGTAAAGCTGAACAGAAAAATTTCCGGCTTTCCAGCACATTGGGAT